>Ga0209489_102830_pt1 | contig 34670 bp, 13 predicted proteins | sample SiratrowhiteBW_FD_187527 | JGI IMG/M metagenome (GOLD analysis project Ga0209489, IMG submission 187527) | Root nodule microbial communities of legume samples collected from California, USA - Siratro white BW (SPAdes) (version 2) | ecosystem: Host-associated > Plants > Roots > Nodule | place... | reverse complement strand
TAAGAAGTAAAAGGGGTGGTGGAGGGTATAATGGGATATGAAATATTTTAAAAAGGGTTAAATGGTAAATTTGCCTAGAATATGGAGGTGCAGGAAGATGATATGGAGGTGCAGGAAGAAGCAGTCTACCGGATATATATAGAAACTGAGAAGCTTAAATGCTTAACTTACTTCCCACTATTTTACAATAAATCCATATACATGATTCATTCTATAATATATCTCTAAATCTAACTTACAAGTTATAAACACATAAGTTTGAAGTTTATTTAATATTACTTTTATATTTTAATATATGTTTTTATCATCTTTAATTTCTTTACTTATCATTTTCTATTTTTACTTTTATAAAAAAAATTAGCTATTGCATTATTTTTTAGTATTTATTGGGTTACCCAATTTAATTACTTTATAATTATTGTTCTTTTAAAATTTTAAAAATAAAGAAAAATTTAATTTATTTAATACTTATTAGATAATCTATTTAAATAAAATGACTTGTTCAAATAAATAAATATATATAACTTTTAAAAAATAAATACCACTGCTTAAAAGTTTAATAAGGATTTAATTATTTAAAAACATCTAAAATTATAATTACATGATATTATATTTTTGTCTATAAAACATAAATTTTATTTATGTAATAAAATTTATATAGTTATATAATTTTTTTATTTTATATCAACTAATTTGTTGGCTATTTTTTCCAAACACTTCTAATTTATTACCTAAAAACTTATAATGTAAGAGCTTATCATCCATAAGGTAGCTTTTAAGGTTTTTTTTGGTTAATAAGTTGATTGCTACTTGATAAGTTTCTAACTTATAAAATCTGACTTGATAAACTAATTTAGTAAATTAGAAGTGTTTGTACAATTAGTTGGTAAACTAATTGGTGAAATGAAAAGAACGTGACTACATAAATTTTATTATAAAAAAAACATTTTTGTTTTTAGAAAAATGTATTATGTAATTATAATTTTAGATTTTTTTTTAAATAATTTGGTTCTTATTGAACTTTTTAATACTTTTATTTATTTGTTCTAAAAGTTGTATATGTCATCTAATGAGTAATAGTCAAATTTAATTTTATTTACTTTTAGAATTTTTTTTATTTCCCAATTTAAACTACTCTTCCATTGAGTTCTTTTGTTACCATTTTCATTATGTGTAATTTTCAGATAACATTCTTTTAATCTATAATTTTGTTTTCTTTAATTTGAACTACATAAAAAAAATTTTAAAAGTAACCTAATTGTTAGAGAAAATATTAACCTATCTAAACATTATCTTAAGATATTTTGATTAAGTAATTTACACACAAAAATGTATTTATTTCTAAGTACAAATCTTAACAAACGTAGTTACTTCTGCTTTTTAATTAATTAATCACAAAGCAACGTGCAATATATCTTCATCAGATTTAAAATGATGTCACAATTGAAACTCACAAAAATTGAATTATAATTGTATTTGTATAAATTTGCAAATACAAGATTTAAATAGTACAAATTCTCATTCTATCAGAGTATTTGACTATTAGTAAAAATTCAATCTATAATTATTAGAATGAATATTTTCTTGTAAATAATTTATAACTCAAAGTGTGTAAAATTAAGACAAAAGTAAAAATAATCATTATTTCAACCATTTTGGTTAAATAAAAATCTGTGGATATAATTTCAAATGTTGATGTGTAAATTTCTTAAAAAATATAATCTTCTTTTAATTACATTATTAATAAAATAAGATAATTTATAATTTTGCAAAGTAAAAAATTGAGTTATATTATTTTAAAAATTGAAAAGATGAAAAAAAGCAAGAAATAAAGTGGTGAAACATTTAATTTTAAATAAATCTTTGAGAGAATAGTTTCAAAACTTCCCTTTACTAAAATACACATTAATATTTGTTTGGATATGTCAACATCCAATTTCGTGAAGATAAATAAAGATTATTTTTGCAAATATTAAAAAGGAAAAAAATAAAATAAAAAAATAAAAATAAGAAATTAAAATTTTTTAACATTTGTTATTTAGTTTCTTTGCCATTTAAAATAAATAATAAAAAAAACTTTGACTTTATAAGTAAAATTTGATTAAATAATAATAAAATAACAAAAATAAAGTGTTAGGTCTGTCTTAAAATAAATTGAATAGAAAAATTAAGTGACACCTAATTTACTAAGAGGTTATTAGAAATAAAAAAAAATTTACTGTTTACACCTCTCTTATCTGTTAATTGTGCTTGCCACATAAGCACTACTAAGGTTTACAAAATATCGAACTTTAGTACTTTTTAATTCTTTAATTAGTGTCTGACAAATTTTATTTCTCATAATTAAATTTTCACCTTTTTGCCTTCTCACATTTATCACATTTAGTAATCATGCTAACAATCATGCTTTTAACATTTAACTAATAGTCATGCTTTTAACATTTATTTACAATCATGTTTTGACATTTAACTCCCATATCATTTGTTCAGTAACTATTCATCTTTTTATTATTGTCCTTTTGCCTATTCTTCCATATCATATGACATATGTTCAGTGACTATTCATTTTTTTTATTATTGTCCTTTTGCCTATTCTTCCTGAAATGTAAGTTAATACAATGAGATGAAATAATTGATTCTTAATTAAGAATCATGATTGAGAGAGTTATGGAGGGGATGAAGGGATTAACAGAAAAAAAATATAAGGAACTGATTTTATTTTCAAATGAGGGGACAAAGATGGGGAGAGACAGAGAATACATAGAAATCCTTAGAAATTTAGATAGAAAAAGATATTGGGGAAGGAAAAATATTGAAAAATATTATTTGATTTTGTTGAAAAAAATTTAAGAGTCCGGATACTGCTCTGTTATATGTTATTTGTTGTGTTTTGTTTAATCTGAGCACTGCATCAGTATCAATAAGTAATTAGTTTGCAAACATTGCTAAATTAATTTTAATGATCATAATAAATTATTATACCTGCGGGATGATTGTTGTTGGCATGTAGGTGTTTGATATGGTTGTTGTTACCACACCGATCCTGAGATTATCTAATTACTGTATTTTTTGCACAACTAGTATTGTTCATCTGGCAGATCTAGCTGCTGCTAGCACGGTCAATAAATCCCAATAAAAAAATATAGTAACCTTAGATATCATTAACCCAGAAACAGAAAGCAAACACAAAACCCCAAACCAGAATCAACAATCCCTAAACTCAAAACTCACAAAAATCCTCAGATCTCAGTGAATACAAAGGCTCACTCAAAAGAACACCAAACAAAAGAACACCAAACAGTCTTTCTGAAAAAAAAAACAGGACTAGTTGCGGGTCCAGAATCAGTAGCAAATTCAATTCCAGAAAGTTAATAATCCCAACTCCATAACACATGATCGAATATAAGATAGCCGAAATCCCAATTTGAAAATTTCCAAACCTTGTACCAAAACATAAACTATTCAGAAATAGAAATCCACCCAAGCAACCAATCCAGAAACAGAACTAAGGCAAAGAAGCCTGTTCCCAAGTTAAAAAGCCTAACATCAACAACCACTATCCCTCACAAAACCAAATAGCCACAGTAAAGAATAAAACCAAAATAATAGAATAAAACCAAAATAATCATTCCAGAAACAAAGTAAATCAAGCATCTAATTATAATACTTTCTGACACTGCCTAGGGTAGTAGGTTTCATTGTTTATTTTTAATTAATCTTTCTGTTTTTAGGCTGTATATGTTTTTTTCTAATAACAAAATAAAAGTAAGTTAGGAAAAGAATTAAAAAAAGCCTTTTTTTATAAACATAAAACATTTAAAAATAAAATATTAGATTTAAAATATATTTTTTTAAATATTTAAAAAATATATATAACATTTTCAAAAAAAAAAAAAAACATTTAATTAACAGTTTTAATAAAATTTTAACAATAAACAAATATAAACTTTTCTTTCAAAAAACAAGATTAAATGATTGATTTAAAATGTCAAACATTATCAATCAATTTTTAAAATTAGAACTACGTTATCTCTGATTTTTTTTTTAGAAATACGTAAGACCAAGGTCAATCCTTGTCGGGTTCAAAAAAAAATATATTTATTCTTATTTGCTATAATTACTATTTTTAGGGAAAAATAACATTTTGTAAAGCCACACTTATTTCTATTCATTTAATTAAAGGTATCATCTTAGCACTGGCGTTGTTGGGTGCTAATACCTTCCCCATACGGAAACTCTCGAATCTTGAATCTGGTTCGTAGACATTTTTATTTTTTTGGTTTTTCTATAGTTTCTCCATAATAAGTTATAGTGGCGACTCTATTATCAATTTAAAATTTTTTTTAAATAAGTTTGTGATAGTTTGTGATTGCCCCATCGGTGATCCGGTTGCAACAGGTACATTTATTTAATTATTTTAGTAATAATGGTGCTTGAGTACAATTTATTTTTAAAATAAATTTACATATCTAACTTAATTCATTGTGGTCACAATTTTTTTCTATTTATTTCAAGATTTATAAAATGAGTATCAAGAAGATTAATAAAAAGAAGTTTATCCCTATAATATTGTTTTAAATAAATATAATTAATAAGATCATAAATCAATTTCTATTTTTGATCAAATTTAATCATGCTGTTTGTGTACATAATAAGTTAGTAACCTGAAAAAAATATTATAACAAAAGCACACGGTTTTTGAATTTTTTTTATTTTGTGATCACTAATTTATTTACGTTAATTAAGCACATCTTGAATATACGTAGTTGTTTTTCAATAAAATTAGAGATGTATTAATTTCATTGTCAAATATAATTAATTAACTCTGATTAATATTTATTAAAATATTAAGTATTTGTATATCAAAAAGCCATCTTCATATAAAAAATGTCACTTATTAATGATTCTCAAAGATAAATATATAACAGTCATTTTAATTGCGAAATTAAACCGAATTTTACTAAATAAAAAATACAAAATTAAAAGTCATATTTTGAAGTTTTAGTCAAGTTAATATATATATATATATATATAATACCCCTTAAATTAAAAATTAATCACATTTAGGATCTATAATCCAAGCTTTACCATAATAAAATATATTATTACGAAATTCATTAGATGATATATAGGTTTAATCACGACGCTCATACTTGCGAGCCCAAATATGTTTTCGATTTGTCTGAAGCTTTGCCACATGTTTCCCATTCAAAATTTGATCAACTGTTCCCACATTCTTCAAAACCATTATGGCAAATAGAGATTGCTCTTGCACACTGCTATTTCCCATGGATAAATTCTCCACACAGTCTCCATATGAACGTTTAAACAGTTTCATCACCTCACCTTCTGACACAGGGAACCCTCTTGAAAATGTCAGAAACATGGATTTGTCATCAGTGGTGACGTCATCACAAGGTCCCTTCATCCAAATTCTCAGATCAAACAAGTCTAGGTTCGTAGAATCAGTGTCTGGTGGAATGTTGAAGGTACCAAACAAAGGGTGTGGAAAACCTGGGACAGCGAGAGGCTTCTTACCCCGCGATGTGGGACCTCTGTTGGTGTTCTTGCTTCTGATGATTATCTGCAAAACATCAGCAAAAATTCGAGCACAGATATTTGTTAGAACACTCTTTATACCAGCTATTATGGTGTACCTTTTTTGCTTAAATATTCTGAGAGATATGCCCTTTTGTGCTAGATTTTGTGTTGAGGGCAAGCCACCAACTTTTGGGGTGGCAAAATTTTCTCTCTCTAAGCAGTTCAAACAAGACACAGCTTCATCAACAAGATCATTGATGGAAGCATGAGATAAAGCCATCACTTTGTGGCTGATGTTGGGGTAGCCATTGTGTTCAAGCCAAATCCACAATGCCATGACCAGAAGGGATTGTGTCAAGTCACGATGCAGTTTGAAGATCAGAAAACAGAAGACCTCACGGTGAGTTTTGTGGAATAGGTGAAGCTCGTCTGTGGAAATTGGACCCATTATTCACACTAGTGATGAGTGATGAAACACCAAGAGAGAGAACGAGGGAGAGAAATTTTCAAGAAAGAAGAAATGATAACTCGAATGTGATGAAAAAAATAAAAATAAGCTTTTTAAAGCTGAGGAAGGATAGATATATATTAATTATATATGTTTGGTGAGTGCATGAAGAACTCAAAGTGTAACTCATGTATAAACAAAAATGAATAAATAAATAAGTATAATAAAATAGAACTATTAATAAAAGAAAAATTGTGGACCTTCTTTGATTAAGTTATCTCAATTTCTTTTAAGCTTTGATTAATACTACTTAATATCCAAACAATACTATAATGTTTTTGTCGGAGGTTATTTTTAATTTTGATCCCTCATTCCAATTTTGGTTTTGATTAGTATATGATGAACACAATTTTTTTCATGTAATTTAATGAATTTTTTTAAATCAAATAAAAAATAATTAAAAAGGTAAAATATTTAATATATTAATAGTTAAAATGTACTATTTTCATTAAATATAAAATATATAATTAATAATATAAAATACTTATTTGTTGGTAATAGTACTAATAACACAATAAATTATTATTTAAAAATTCTTAAAAATATTTATAAGAGTAGTTATGGTTTAAATATTAGTTAACATGTATATACTAATATACTATTATATCCGTGTTTTTAGTCAATTAAATTAGCTTTGACAGAGAGAGTTTCACTCTAAAATACATATTATTTATTTCTTATTCATATCCTCTTTCCTTTTCCCTATAAGTTTTTTTCTCTGAAAAAAAATACTATAAACTATATGTATTACATGTATTTTGTTTAATTTAAGTAAAATATTAAACAAAAAAGTTAAAAAAACACAAAAATACATGCATAATTAATTTAATAAGTGTAAAGATGTATTAAGTTTGCTCATTTATTAACCGTTATCTTATAATTTTTTAACTAGTTTATACACGTCCTATATTTATATGTACAAATAAGCTAGAATAAAATTCAATTAAAAAGTAAATTATGATATAAGTTCAATAAAGAAAAGTATATATGTTATAGTTTTTACATTGAAAAAAAGGAAAAAAGGTATGAAAGGAAAAATGAATTAAAATACTTCTTTCCTTACATAAAAATTTTAGTATAAAGTTATACAATCGCTCTTACTCTTAAGAATAAAAAATTAACTTTATCTTAGATCAGAGAAATTAACATAGATTTTCTGTCTTGAAACTTTTGCAGAGGATATTTTCCTTTGAACTATTTTTTAATCTTCGCATTGAATTATTACAAAAATTGAAAGTCTTTGTAATAATTAATATGTATTTTTTTAACGTATATCCGAGTTTATATTCAAAGATCATTAGTTGTTATAAAAAAATTAAAGTTTATTTAACTAGCATCATTTATTGCTTTAATGATAAAGATATTACTGTTATTAATTATTTATGTATTTAAAATGTGCCTTTAAGATTTTTAAATTTCAAACAAAGTTATTTAGTAATTGAGCACTATCAAACAAAAATACTGTTCATTTAAAAGAAAACGTATTGATTCTTAACTTGACAGACTAGCATCAATTAATGATGTTTGGAAGTTACTATAAAAACTATTATCTTATTTTCTAAACATTTATTATTTATTAATTTTTTAAATAAAATTATTTAAAGTTCACTAAAAGAAAGTTAAAACGAAAATTAATGTTTATCAAGATAACAATTGAAAATTTCCAATAATTGCATTTTACTTGTGCTTAATTGAGTAATATCAGGTTCTTATGTGTGTACAAAGTGAGTTCCATTATATCAATAACATGCTCCTTTAAATGCATTCTCTCTCACAAATTGAAATTTATTAGAAATTACAAAATTTTGGTAGTCTTATACAATATTTTATAGTTTCAATTAGAGAGAGTGTTGAAACAAAAATATTAGAAGGTGTATTTGTGCTTAAAAACTCACATTTTTTATACATTTTATTTGTGCTTAATTTTTTCCTCTGTTAAAATATTATTTTTAGCATTAAATTAATTTTTCATCGGTTTAATCTCTTGTTTTCTGTTAAAGAGTTGAACTTTACTTTTATTCCTTAAACAAAATATGACTAAAGGTCAAAATTTATACCATTAAGTAATTATGTAACAGTAGGTTTTGCATCAGATGAGATTTCAAATCATCACATTCGCAATGTAAATTGTTTTGGTAAATGATATTTTTATCCTCTATTTTTTTTCACAAGATTTACTTTTTAATTCGTCTTAGTTCTTCATTTTATAGCAAAATTCAATTTATCCTTTCACTAACTTCACATAAATTTATATTGATTGGGTGGAGTATAACATATTTTTCATTAATTTATATTGATTCAAAGTTTAAGTTGAAAGATTTATGAATTTTTGTTCTAAAATTTTTATAAATTTTTTGAGAAAAAAAAAATCTCTTCTTTTGGAATATTTTCCAAAATAAAATTGGATTTTATAAAGAGAAATCTTGGTAACAAAGAGAAAACAAAAGTCTCATAGTGATGATTTTAGTTAAAAGAAAGTCTTAAAATGAAGAGTGGAATTAAAGAGGCATAGTGAAAGTGAGGAATTATTCCCTTATATATAATCTTTCAAGATGACATACAATTTATGGTGGTGTAATGTTTTTAATTTCCATTTACTTAATATAATTATTATATGATAATGTATTCTTAGTAAGTGTGTACTCCTAAACTATATATATATATATATATGTATATGTATATGTATACATATACATGTATATACATGTATATATATGTATACATATACATATACATATATATATATATATATATATATATATATATATATATATATATATATATTAATACACTTCTAAAATTAAAATATATTATGCAAATTATAATATATCACTATTTTATATTTTTATTTACTTTAATAAAAATAAAGTTGTAAATTTTACATATAATTTTTTTATAAACAATTAGATATAAATATTTTGAGCATAATTAGTATATAAAAAATTTAACATTTGCTTACTCTATATCTATAAAAATAATAATTAAGGAGAAAATAATTATTATAAAATTAAATTAAAAGGTGTTATATCCATAAATTTATTATTCAATATCCTCTCTCTAAGTTATTCAAATATTTTTCAACTAATACTTTAACTTTTACAAGTTTACTTATTCTGTCATAAGTCTCACTAAGCTTAACCAATTGGCATTGGAATGGGATAAAATATAAAAATATACAGTTAAATCTGTATATAAAATTTTGTAGAACAGTATTTTGTACAAAAATATTGAATTTTTATTATTTGATGTGGAAAATAAATATAATCTCAAATGTAAAATTTTTTATATGGAGAGTAGGTTTAAACTGTGTGCTAACTAAAGATAACATTAATATCAAAGGTATATAGGTATTATGCAAACTATATGCACTACGTAAAGAACACGAGTTTTTTTGCACAATTTTGATGTAATAGTTTTAGGGTTGATATAATCATTTTCTATAATTATAAGAATGAGAGTTTTTATTTCTAATTAAAAAAAGTAAGTAAATTGTGTTGTATCATGATGACACAATCTTTTCTAAAGAAGTCGTGTGACTACAATACGATTTTATAAAAGGATTGGAGAAGAAAAGAAGTTGTGAGATGAGGATATAATTTTAATTAAAATCTTGTCAATATGGTATAATTTTAATGAGAAAAAAGTTAAATAAAAATTGTATCAGGAATCTAGATGGATATAAATATAATTAATCTGGATGGATAGAAATATAATTGAAGTCGGCCCACAGTTTCAATGGCAGTGGAAAATTTGTTTGAAATATAATTGAAGTCCGCCCACAGTTTTAGTAGTAGTAGTGGAAAAATTGTTTGAAACCTATAATGAATTATAATATGAGTTATAATAATGGGTTTTATGAATTTAATTATAACTCATTAATTAAAACGTTTTTACACGGTTTTTTATTTCTAGTCAACTTTTTCTCATTGAAATCTTATCATGTTGACACGATTTTAATTAAACTTGTCTCCTCATATCACAGTTTCTTATTTTCTTCAACGCCCAAATTATGACATAGGTACATGACTTCTTTAGATGAAATAGTGCCACCTGGCACAACTTATCCATCTTCATAAAGAAAAATGAAAACTCTAATTTTCGTAATTATAGAAAATTATTATATCTAAATGGTGCAAAAGCCATAACATGATGAGTAAATTCAACATTATTCTTTAAATGTAGGGTATCAAATGTAACCTCTCACCTATGCAATAAATTTACAGGGTTAATAATTATAAATCATATTTACCAAACTTTTATTTGCACAACTTTTATTAGTTTTGTATGGTAAGGTTGAATAAGAATGGTAGCATGATATGGAAGGCTATGTAGATGACATTATAATGAAATGTATTTAGGAACATAAAAATAATGTGATCTTTAGGAACACAAAAGTGAATGGGAAGGAAAATTTTAAGGACTACACAATTAAAGGTCCAAACTTGGATTAAAATAAAAAATGTAGAACAAACTTTTCTTACTTTGATTGGTGTATATGTCCAAAAAAGCCAAACTAAAATCATACGAAAATAAACCTCAACCTTCTAAGGTCTATCACAAAAATTTTAAAACATTAAGAAGAATTATGTAATATGGCCATTTAAATAAAAAATACAGAATAATTTTGACAAACACGCACTTGTAGAATATATGGTCAAATATGTATACATATTGAGGGGCTAGATAAGAAACAAACGCCTATGCTAGTTTGTTATATACAAAAATCAACATGACATGTGGTAAATTTAAAAAATAACAAGCTGAAATTATGGTCTGTGACAAAATTAAAAGTATCATATTAAAATGATTGGTTTATACAGATGGTACTATAATATGGTAAATCGAGATTTCTCTCCACATGTCTTAACAACTTTATGTTGTTTGCTTCCAGAAGATGAAGCATACTGATATAATGAGCTACGATGCATGTTGTGCACATGTTTCCGAAATATTACATTGTATTCATGTGCAATTGTTGACAATTCCTTTATCTTTGAATTATCGACGTTGATGGCTTCAGTGACTTCTTTTAGGTTAGTCGTCAGCGCTTGAAATTGAGCATCCATCAAGTCCACCATAGGGGCTTTTCTTTTCGATCCCATATGATGAGTTTTCGGTAGAAGGTGCAGATAGTGTCAACTGAGTGGGAGCTGGACTGTAAGAATCCATAAATGGTAGTGATGGAAAAACTTCCTTAGTCTCCTCGTGAAATGTGGGTGGCTCTAGCACGTATTCCATGCGGTCCTTGTTCAGGTCTACATTAAAAGATTGTGACTCGATATGTCGCCTAACTTGTCGAGCAGTGCCAACTCCTTGGCAGGTGGCTCGGTCAACTGTCCACAGTTCCTCCATCAGGTCATAGTGCCTGATAGGTTTAACCTTCCACTTAGTTGCTCTAGGCTTTGCCTGTAATAAATATTTTCAAGTAAATTACTTAAACTTAAATGTCAATTGTGGATTGACAATGTAAATTGTTAAATGTGCCATATTTACATTAATTAGGTCAATTCAAACTTCATCCTCGATATCAAATACTTTTGTGTATTCATTCTAGGAAAATTCACTAAGTCCACTAAAAAGATCATAGACGTTGCATCATGTGTCTTTCAAAGTCTTTTAAATATTCTGTATTATATTTTGTTATTCCTACCAACTCTAACTGGTGGAAAGCCATGACAATGTTATTATAAGCTTGGGTGGTCCAACTTCCATCCACACGATTGCCCATACATGCCTTGTCTATCGTAGCAGATAAGAGGTGAAAGTCCATATATGCGGTCCACTTCACGAACTCACGGATACTGACAAAAGACTCAATAGCAATGCGTTTTCCACGATCCATAATGTACCTATTTCAAATGAAACTCATCCAACCATAACACAACACATAAATATTAGATTAAGGAATCATGAAGTCATGATTAATTTATAAAGCAAGAAAATTTATCATTATGAATACAAATTATACAACATCTTATTTGTTCTGCTAATTTACCCACATTTCATTGCTTATACGGTCTCTATTTTGTGAACCTAACCTATAATCATCCTCACGAGAGTGGGTCACAAATAGTTTGACATCTTATTCCATCAACTCCTGAACAACTTCATCAAGTATCGTTTGATCGTTATCCACTCCACGAAGAAAGTTGTGAAAAATACAACATGCTAGAATTATTTTGTCATTGTGTCCAATGAGTAATGCGATTTCATTCCACTGCCTATAATTGGAAAATGTTTATTTAAGACACTAAACGTTCTTTCAATTACATCTCGAAGCGATAATGACTATAATTAAACAACTCCCGTGCATTTTGTGGACCTTTTTATGGAGTACTCTTTCAGATGGTAACTAACATCACAATATAGGGTCATGATCTACGACTTTAACATAAAATCAACATCGTTGAGGTCGTATTTTCCTACAATGATTGAAATTTTACTCGTTACAAACAACAACTAACTTACTACTTTACATACAGTTGACCAAATAACCTCTAACTCACCTTCAGGTATCACCAATAGATCTTCTTGTGTAAGTGTATCCTTCAAAATTCTCGAATCAGATGTTGTTCCTTCCCACCCAACTAGAACATATGTGAATTTCATGTTGAAATCACAAGTCACAAATACATTTTGTGTTGTCCAATCTTTTCTTCCATGAAAACGAGGAGCATCCGATCGACAGACTTTGGCATGTACATGAGTACCATCTGTAGTGCCTAAGCAATCCTAATATGAACAATAAGAATAATTTAACAACCCATTAAAGTCATATAATGATATATTCACAATACATTGGTACCTTAAAATATAGATAAAATCTATTATTGTTAAATATATAAGGTTGAACCTCACTTCTAGAAGGTTGCTTTAGGAATTCTTCCTCCAACATCAATATTGTGTTCAATACATTATGAAAATGACGGGGAACTGTTTCACCAGACCGATGAAAAAAATTAAACAGTTCAGTTCTTCATATTATGTCCAATAATGTGAAGGAATTTTGCCACTTGTTTTTCCACTATTTATTGAAATGTGTCCTTGACATACTCGATTTCCCTTAATGGTTGACACAAATGAATGAATGCTTTCAAACCCATTCAAATAATGTCGCGACATCGCTCGGTGTGGACCAAGTATGACATTAACTCCTGCTGACATGCTCTTTTTGAGGTACTAACTCTGTCAGACTATTTGTCCTTCAATTTGATAGATTGAACGCATTCACTACCCACACTAAGATGAAGAATCGTCATTGTAACTAGTTTGGTTTGAAATTTAATTATTCTTCTAGGTATGAAATAATTTTCATGTTCACACCATCATTGATACTTATATTTGCTACATACCACTCTTTATCATTGTCCATGTAAAAAATATCTTTTCACATAGGAAATCATAATAAATCATTTCTATTAATTATAACATGATACAAGTTATGGATATAAATTATAACTCATAAATACCCTATACAAAAAATAATCACAAATATACATATTGTAAAAAACCTATATAATAACCTAAACCTATAACAAACTTAAATAACATTTAATACAAACATATATTCATTCGTATAAAATATTATTCATTGTTTCTAAGTTCTTGAATATTTTTAATTCAATTAAATTATACACACAACTATCTTTTAAATTATTCATAATTCAAAATTAATTACAATAATAAAAGGTATTTATAATTACTAAATACTCTATACAAAAAATACTCATTGTGAAAAAATCAATACAATAACTTAAACCTATAACAAACTTAGATTATATTTAATATAAAATTAAATTCATTCATATGAAAAATTATCATAACTCCTAAATACCTTATGGACGAAATACTCACACATATAAATATTATAAAAAAACTTATATAATAACCTAAATTTATAACAAACTTAAATAAAATTTAATACAAAATTAAATTCATTCAAATAAAAAATTATTCAACTAATTAAACATTGTTTCTAAAGTCTGAAATATTTTTAATTGAATTAAATTATACACCACTAGTTTTCAAATTATTCATAATTCAAAATTAATTATAATGATAAAACGTATTTATAACCCTTAAATATCCTATACAAGAAATACTCACACACATAAATATTATAAAAAACCTATATAATAATTTAAACCTATAAGAAATTTAAATAATATTTAATATAAAATTAAGTTTCTTCGTGTAAAAAAATTATTTAACTAGATAAAGATGGTTTCTAAGCTCTTAAATAATTTTAATTCAATTAAATTATACTCAACTATTTCTTTTAAATTATTTATAATTCAAAATTAATTACAATGATAAAACATATTTATAATTACTGAAATAATCCAAATCCTAGTTAATTTCTGTATACAGTAAAATAAAACAATTATTCCTAATAAATAAAGATAAATAATTACCTAATTTAATTTTTTAAATCAAATAAACACATTATTATGGATAATCAAACATGTTTCTAATTTTAATATAAATCATTCTTAAAATTAAGTCTAACTACATATAATAATATATATAAATTAATTAAAATTCTAAATTAATATTAATTGCATAAATAATATTTCTAAACTTATTTCATCAAAACAAGAAATATACAACAACATTCTTATATACATATCATATTTACTAACTTGTCAAATATGTGCACAAATTATCACTAATAGCAAAAATCACGAGATCCAAAACCACCACCACACCTATACTAAAGTCAAAATACCAAAATTAAAATTAAACGAATTTGAAAACCAAAATAACCTTCTACATCAAAATATACACAAAGAAGTATTAACACATATATGCACAGACCACCATCCCAGTAATCATGGAAGGAGAAACTTACCTAAACACCTTGAAGAATTCAACCGAAAATAGCCATCAAGACTCGCTCACAAACTTCTATTGCATCTTCCACTCAACCTACAACACTGAGAACTAGAGAAACAAAATGATAAAACACTACATGCCTCCAAAAAGCAACCTCTAACCATTATATTGTTCAAAAAATGAAATATGTAAAAAAAAATACATATAATCAATTATGTAAAACAACATAACCGATTATAAGTAAAAAATCATAGTATAATTGATTATCAAATGAAACTAATTGATTATGAGTGCAAAATGAACATGTAACCAGTTAACACACACATGGAGATCAATTATGTGGCCAAAAGCCACGATTATTTATACTTTGTACTCGATTAAAGGTGCACGATATATGCAAAGTTGATTATTGGAACGAGATAACCGATTAGGCCACCAAAAAGCATGTATAATTGATTATGAATGCCACTTATAAAATATTGTGTAATCGATTAGATGCAAATTACCTCACTTGAGTTTTTCCTGCACCAGCACCCACAGTGCTCCATGACCAACAATGTCACCTACACTTTTAAGAGCCACCACCAAGATGCTTTGGACATAAAGTCCAACAAAAGCTCTAGAACATCACCAATGGCATTCCAACAAAAGCTCAACAACGTCAACAATGACATTTTTTTATTGGCATTACTCATTCCAATTCTCTTGGTCCTTGGGTTCTAGACTCAGGTGCCACAAATCACATTATTGGTAATAAAAGTTTTTTCTCTTCTATATCTACCTCTGGTTATTTACCTTCCATAACCATGGCTAATGGATCTAGAGTCTCATCTCATGGTGTTGGTACTATTCATCTCCTTCCTTCATTATCTATTGATAATGTTCTCTATGCTATGGGTCTCTCTTTAACTTATTATCTATTAGTCATCTCACTCGTTCCCTTGATTGTGTTGTTTCTTTCACCAGAGATTCTGTTTGTTTACAGGACTGGAGTTCGGGACGGATAATTGGCACCGAATGTGAGTCTCATGGTCTTTATTACCTACGAACATCTACACATGTTGGCACGATTATGGATTCTCTATCTCTCCTTCATGCGCAATTGGGTCATCCCAATCTTGTCAAGATGTAACAACTTGTTCCAAGTCTGTCCAAGTTATCCAATTTGTCTTGTGAGTCATTTCATTTAGGAAAACAAAGTCGTAGTTCTTTTCCTAGAAGTGTTTCACAATGTACTTCATTTCCTTTTGCCTTAGTTCATTCAAACATTTGAGGACCAAATTATGTTAAGTCTAATTTAGAATTTCAATATTTTGTTACTTTTATTGATGATTTTTCAAGATGCACTTGGTTATTTTTAATGGAAAATCGTTCTGAGTTATTTTCTGTATTTCAATATTTTTATATTTTATTAATGAAATTAAAAATCAATTTGGAGTTTCAATTCGAATCTTACACAGTGATAATGCTCGTGAGTATCTTTCTCATTATTTTAACACCTTTATGAATTCTCATGGCATTCTTTACCAAACTTCATGTCCTTATATACCTCAACAAAATGGGGTGGCTGAGCGTAAGAATAAACATCTTGTTGAAACTACTCGTACTCTTTTAATTCATGGCAGGGTTCCTCAAAGGTTTTGGGGTGATGTTATTCTTAGTGCATGTTATTTAATTAATCGTATGCCATCTTTAGTTTTAAATAATAAAATTCCTCATTCTATTTTATTCCCTCATGAACCTCTTCACCTCTTATCTCTTAAAGTTTTTGGATCTAGTTGCTTTGTTCATAATTTTGGTCCTGGTCTTGATAAATTATCTACTCGGTCACACAAATGTTTCTTCTTAGGATTTACTAGATCTCAAAAAGGATATAAATGTTTCTCACTCTCTCTTAATCGTTACCTCATTTATGCAGATGTCACATTTATTGAGTCTTATTTTTTATTTTAAGTCTTTATCTTCTCCACCAGTGTCTCTATCTAATCAAGTACATATTCCAATTGTCTTTGATACCCCGATTGTGTCTAGTATACCTAAAGATTCATCTCATCCACCACCTCTTCAGGTTTACAATCCATCTGATGACTCTTCTTGTGCCAACTCTTCTGCCCCCTTCGACTCTGACAATTGAACCTGATCTTCCAATTTCTATTCGTAAAGGTATACGTTCTACTCATAATTCCTCTCCACATTATACTGCATTAAGTTATCATAGACTATCTCAACCTTTCCATACTTATCTTTCATTTATTTCTTTTGTCCATTCCAAAAACTATAAGCGGTACCTTAGCCCATCCTAGTTGGCGTCAAGCAATGCTTCATGAAATAAGTGCTCTTCAGAATAGTGGAACTTGGAAACTCGTTCTTTTACCTTCTAGAAAATTTATTCTTGGTTGTAGGTGGATTTTTGCTATCAATGTTGGTCCTAACGATATTATTGATCGTCTTAAAGCTCGTATTGTGGCTAAAGGTTATACACAAATTTTTAGTTTAGGCCATTGTGTTACTTTTTCTCTAGTGGCAAAGATGAGTTTTGTTTGTTTATTCATAGCTATGACAACTCTTCAAAAATGGTCTCTTTATCAATTGGATGTTAAAAATGTTTTTCCTAATGGGGATTTGGAGGAAGAAATTTATATGAAGCAACCTCCAAGTTTTTTTGCTTAGGGGGAGTCTTCTGAATTGGTATGTCGTCTTCACAAATCGTTATATGGCCTTAAGCAGTCTCCTAGAGCTTGGATTGAAAAATTCAATAGTGTTTTCAACAATTTGGTATGACTCGTAGTGAGGCAGATCATTCAACTTTTTTATCGTCACTCAAGAGCTGGGTCTATCTATCTACTGGTATATGTTGATGACATTGTTCTTACAGGTAATGATAACCATGCCATCTCTCAGATAAAACAAAATATTTGTCACCACTTTCAGACCAAAGATCTTGACAAACTCAGGTATTTCTTGGGAATTGAGGTAGCACAATCTAACAATGATATTGTTATATCTCAAAGAAAGTATCCATTGGACATTTAGGAGGAAACTAGATTAATGAATTCAAAATCTGTTGAAACACCCATGGATCCTAATGCCAAACTTCTACCTAGTCCGGGAGAGCCTCTTTCAGATCTTGAGAAATATAGAAGATTAGTTGGAAAATTGAATTATCTTATCGTTACTCGTCCTAATATTTCATTTGCAGTTAGTGTGGTGAGTCAATTTCTTAATTCCCCGTGTGTTGATCATTGGAATGCATTCATTAGTGTGTGTGTGTATATATATATATTAAAGGTTCTCCTGAAAAAGGCTTACTATATGGTCATGTAACCATAGTAAAGTTATATGCTATTCAAATACTGATTGGGTAAGATCTCCGTCTGATAAAAGATCTACTTCTAGATATTGTGTTCTTATTGATGATAATTTGATTTCTTGGAAAAGCAAGAAACAATACGTTGTGGCAAAATCTAGTGCTGAAACAGAACATAGAGCTATGACCTCAGCTACTTGTGAGCTTATTTGGCTTAAACATTTACTTAAAGAATTACAATTTGGAGAGGCCACTCAAATGATACTTATATGTGATAATCAAGTTGACCTTCATATTAGCTTAAGTCCTGTCTTTCATGAAAGAACTAAACATATTGTGATTGATTTGTCATTTCATTCGAGAGAAAATTATATTTGGAGACATCAAGACTGAATTTATTAATTCGAATGATCAGTTAACTGATATTTTTACTAAATCTTTATGAATACCTATAATTGATTATATTTGTAACAAGTTTGGTTCATATAATTTATATGCACCAGTTTTAGGCAGAGTGTTTGGCTTAACCCATATTTTTTATAGTCTGTTACTATTTTTATCTATAAATAAATAGTCTCTATGTGTATATTTTACACAAGGAAGATTAATTTATAATCATTTTTCCTTTATTTTAACAGGTTGCAAAATAACAACTCTTAACTTAAGAAACATGTTTCTTAATAACTGAATAAAAAATAATTACTTTTAGTAAATATTCAAGAAGAGTTTAACAAAATATTATAAGTTGTAATATCAACACAAAATTCATGCTAGTTTAAGTGAAGAATCCTCCCAATTTCTTAACAGTATTATAAGATAAGATAAGAAATAGATTCCAAACGTAATAAAAATAAAGTAATCTTAAAGTTTATGGATTAGATCACTTACATGTTTTATAAACCTTCTTTTATTAAAGTTCTCAAATTATATAAGTACTTCATGTGTTAAGTTTTTTTTAACGTATTTATTATTTTTTAAAATGATCTCTCATGCTCTGATCTTTATTATTATTCAAATTAGTTTTCAATATATTCATGATAAAAAGAGTTTATTTGCTTTTTGTATAATGGTATAGATACAAATTTTAAACGATCAATTCAAACAAAATTAAGTTAAATTCTATTTTATAATTATATGGAAGTTAAATCAATTAAATCTTACAGTAGTTGAATGACATATTTTCAAAATAAAATTGGAATCAATCCATTCAAAATTATCATATAATAATATTAATATTAAATAAGTATAATTAATTTATTTTATTAATTAAGTGTAATTTTAAAATATTTTATTATTTAAATTTTCATATACTAAATATTACAGTTTATTCTTTTAAAAGATAATCTAAATTGTATTAAAAAAATTTTGAAATTTCAAAATTTAATAAAATAAAACGTTCTTACTTTGATCCATAAGGTCTTCGTCTTTTTTCCATCAGTCACTTATTTGATATCCGATTAGATCTTGCTCCAATTTAATTAAGAGAATATCTGTAGAAAATATCCCAAGTTAAGTGAGTATTGGAATATCGAAAAAAAATTGTAAAGATTTTTTATGTATGAAATTCACTCACTATTTATAAGAGACAAATGACAAACTTTTAGTGGAGAGGTGCAACAACTTTTACAAACTACTGAGATTTATCCATTAACCTCTCGATTCATACCTTTTACTTATAGGACGTCTTCTTGACCGTGTGATACATAAAATATTTTTAAATCTTTGACTCAATTTATCAAATTTAATTTAGCCTAATGAAGGGGATTGACTTAATTCTAAATAAAAAAAATACAGAAATCGTTACATATCAGTATCAGATATTTTTTTTTTTTTAAATTGACGACGAATTTGTCCAATATAACTTTTTCTTTATGAATTTGTATAATAAATAATACTATTAACAAAATTTAATATTTTTCACCTAAAAAAAGTAAAACTAGTGCCAATAATTAAGTTGGTTTACTCTTATTAAATAAAATTAAACATTCATCGTAGTGACCTGCAAGATAAAATGTAATTTATTTTAAACACATTAGATTGAAATGAGTATTGAAACTCGTCAAAGTCAACTCATCCAACAGTTTAAATGCCAACCGCGTAAATTCGATTTTTGAATCCAACAAGCACTTGGGCAATGGACCCATACAATGCCCCGACCCGAATAACTTAACCCGATGACGTGTACCCTAGTTCCTTCCAGCGTCTTCTCCAACACAAAACAGGGTAATAAAACTCATGATTCTCCTTTTGCAGCGGTTCAGGAAGTGTAGTCACTCTGTTGAAATTGAAGGTTCTCACAATAAAACTGTGGAATTAAGGAATGGAAGGGAATGCGAAAAGCGAGCAAATCGTGGATGTAGGATCGGTTGTGGAGGCCGTTTCAGCTGATGACGGCGATGCTCCTCTCTACAGCCTCGAAAGTCTTTGCATGCGATGTGGTGAAAACGTATGCTTCTCCCCCTTCACCGTGTTCGTTTCTACTTTTTCGCGCGCCTCCTGCGTGGTTAACTCACGGATTCAATTCTCCGTTATTTTTCTTTGCTCGGTGAACGTTGCGAAGTTAGCGCTTTGCTTTCTTCTTCCGCTGCATCAATGCGTTCAACTTGTATTCAATACTTGATTACTTTTACTCCTTTTCTGTCCCTCGTAATGTCTCGGTGAACGTTAGAAGTTTATGACATGCTCATGTGTTTTTTCTTCTTTTCTGTGTCATTGCTTTTAATAGTATATGTACAATGCTCGATTTCTTTTACTCTTTTTTTTTTCTCTTCCCTCGTAATTACTCGGTGAACGTTGGCGAAATTTAAACAATGCACCTTGTTTTGTTCTTTCCCTGCGTCACTGCGTTAAATTTGTATCCAATACACCATTTTTTTGGCTCTTGTTTTTTCCCTCCCCTCTTAATTAGTCGATGAACTTTGTCATGTTCTAAACCATGCAACAGCTTCGATGCGTTTAATTTATGAGCCGGAGGTGTGTTTACTTTATCCTTCAATGCGTTTAGTTGGGGTTTGGGGATTGTGGTGGTGGTAGTGAACACCGCTTTGAACTTACAACTCCTTGAACTGAGGTAATATAGTTTTTATTTTGCCCAAGTTTGTAAAAGTGACTTGTAACAGTACTATTTGTTTAACATAAGCTTTTAGGAGAAATTTAACAATATAATCCATTTTCTAGTTTATTTTAATAATCAAATTTATGATGTGAAGTTTCATGTAATGGGAACTTAATTAAGCTCTTAATTAAATTGTTTTCGTGTATGAGTTGGGAACTAAGGATACGTTTTGATCATATTGAAGGATAGGACAAGACGAATAGTTAGCACTTCGCCCAAGCAACCAAGTTACAAGGAACACTTTTTGTTTTGTCTATGCTATCAGGATGGGTACACTGCAGAAGTGGAATAGGCTAGCACCTGCACAAGCAAAACTATTTGTTGTCTGTTACAATTAGGTGATGTACTGCACTACATGAATAGGTTGCACTCACTACCAAAACATTTTGCTTGCTCTATTGTGTTGGGTCAATGCACTGCACATGTAGAACAGGTTCACAGTCAGCACAAGCAAAACTTGTTGGTTTTGTGTATTGCATCGGTTTGATGCACTGCACATGTAGCATTGGTTCGCACTTAGTGCGGGCAAAACCTTTTTGTTTTGTCAATTGTATCAGGTCGACAGACTCCATCTGTAGAATTGGTTTGCAGTTGGCACAAGCAAAACTTTTTGTTTTTGTCTATTCAACAGGTTGATTTACTGCACTTGTAGATTAGGTTTGTACTTGACACAAGCACAAATTTTAGTTTGTTTACTGTATCTGGTCAATGCACTGCACATGTTGAATTGGTAGCACTTATTGTCTTTGTATCAGGTTGGTGCACTGCACGTGTAGAATAGGTTAGCACTTAGCACCAGGGTTGATGCGCTGCACAGGCATTTTGGCTGTGAACAAGGGTTGATGGTTATTCTTTCTTGGTATTAATGAGACCTATTTGAAGGGTATATCTGACTTTGGGTGGTCTTGTGCATGGAAGTAGAAGTTGCCTGCGCTTAGTTCAACTTTTTTTGAAGAAATAATAATTTATTTTTGTTAGAGTACTAATCGAATAATTAGGATAAAGAAGCAATACTTTCATGGTTCTAATTTATTTACAAGCAACATTGTTACCCGAGTAATTGAGTAATCAATGTTTACACTTTTTTATGTGTTTCATTTTTTGTGTTGTTATATCTACTAGGGCCATGTTAAAAATCAACAAAAACAATTATTTATTACTCAAGAAATGAGTCAAATTCACCCTAAGTCTTAATATTGTATCTTCATCCAAAATTTTTAAATTTTATCATCTGACTTGAATTTCTGTCATGTTTGTCAGGGGATTACAAGATTTTTATTGACTTTAATTCCTCACTTCAGAAAGGTATGTCTTACTCCATTGCTCCATTAGCTCTTGTGATTGGCAAGTGGTTACTGTTTTTGATCCTTCATTTGTAGGTATTGGGATATATCATATATGTAGTTAGATTTCATCTTTATTTCTGTCTTTCCTTATGTTTAGGCATCATTCACTTTTTTTTTTCTCCCTGAGGTTATTTGTTATATATTTCAATTAAATGAATTAGCATCATTGATTCACAAATTACATAATGGATCATATTACATATTGTTATTTTTATCTGCTGTTTCTTTTGTTTTGTCTGTCCATTAGTTTTCTGAAATATAACTCATTGCCACATTTACTTTCCTGTAGATTTTGTTATCAGCTTTTGAATGTCCACATTGTGGTGAGAGGTAAACGGCCCTTTAGTCTATGCCCTCCTCTTGTGCATTGAACATAATTGGTTCCTTTGATCTTCCTCCGAAGTTAATTTTTTTTTTCTTTTGTAATTATTGATTTTATCTGTCAGGAACAATGAAGTACAGTTTGCTGGTGAAATTCAACCACGTGGTTGTCGTTACACTTTGGAGATTCCATCAGGCGAGCAAAAGGTTGGGTTTGTTCAAATTTCAACTCCCCATCCCCAAATGATTATTATAAATGATAGAAGAAAACGTATATGGTCGCTAGATGAATTTTAAAACATGTTGTAGTAGTCAGTGTACATACAATACTGACCTGAATGGAGGTACTCCAATGCCTTTATCAGCTATCTTCTTTCCATTCAGTTAATGTCCATACTGAGGTTCTTGACACTAGTGACTGCGCTAGTTTAAAGGATGATTTTTCATACTTTTGCCGATGTCCTTGTCTTAAATCGTATCCATGTTTAGCTAGAAGCCATTGTTGTTAAATCAATGTTTTCCTTGTGATCATACTATTGTATGAGTTGAACATGCCCATCAACCTTTTCTTTGTCACAACTGCATACCTACACTATGTGATTCCATTGCTGCAATCCTAGTTCAGATTTTTCTTCCCCCTTTTCTCACCATATTTATAAAGGAAATGGTCAAACTGGGATTACAAATGTAATAATGAAGCTAGGAGGCTTTTTGGGAAAATAATATATGCATGTTTGTTATACAAAATAGGGAAAGAAATTGAAAATTTAAATTTGGTAAAACATTGATGCATATACTAGCTATTTTACTAACTAATAGGTATTATTGCATGAAACTGAACCTCCTCCAGGAAATAGCCTTATTGAATAAATTATGGCCAATGTATGCTTACCTGGGATTATCTTATTTTGATTTGTAAGCTTGTCCTTTTTATTTACCGTGATGATAATTTGTTTATACAAGTGTCTAACAAGTTTAATGAATGTAGATGCTAAATCGTCAAGTGGTTAAATCAGAATCTGCTACCATTAAGGTACTCAAATTTGTTTTGTTTATTTTCTTCATATTTATTTAAACTTGTATACTCTATTTCCTATTTAGATTGTAATCTTGAAAATTCTATAGTTCATTGACACCCTGGTTCTTGTCTCTTTGAAGTCTAGGGTTAAGCCACATAGTCTTAGTTGAGTTGATATGATCTACCTACTTACTTGCCTACCTATTTATCTATTTTTGTCTATTTATCTAGATAGATAGATAGAAAGATGGATATTTTTATGAAAGAAACTTTTTAAGATGCTGATTCTAAATTTTAGTGACTAATCTGGTTCTATTATTGAAAATTTTACTCTACTTTGTTATAAATTTATTCAAAGGGCACCTTGCTTATGATTTTGCAGATACCTGAACTGGATTTTGAGATTCCACCAGAGGCTCAGCGTGGTAGTCTGTCAACGGTACTTCTGATACATATTTCAATTTGCTTTGTTGTTTCCCATTCTGGCAATGACGGGTTTGCTTGTTCAAATTTTTTTCTGGGTAGGGCAGTGGTTACCCGTTTATTTCTTGTCAGTGAAAATCTCAATTCTCAAGACTGTATTTCTATTTTAAGATGGCTAAAGTTACTCCTCATGTGTATAATCATCTAGTGAAGAAACATGTCAATGTGTCCTTTCTATTTGGTCAAAACAATTGTTGAATTAAAAAGAAGAGAGCTATCCTTCTAGTCTATATTTTTGTTTGTTTGGTTTATTGTAGATTTCTGAAGCTTTACGTCCGACTCTTAATCATATCATAGTTTTGGTAGTTTCTATATGCACCCTTTTGTTTAGTAGCCAGGATGATGCCCATCATGTAAATATTCTTAGTTTCTATAATTAGAAAGCTTGAAAGGAATAATCTGGATGAAAGAAAAATTTTATTCAATTAAAATTAATTGATACAATACATCAACCTCTATATATAAAGTAATTATTACAAAGAGACTCTAGAATCTTCTATAACTTCTAACAAGTTCTAGTAGTACATTAATATCCTACTAACAAGAAGCTTCTAGTAGTACATTTAATATCCTACTAACAACACTCCCCCTCAAGCTGGTGAGTGGATATCTATCATTCTTAGCTTGCATGTGAGATCATGAAATCGTTAAGTGGGAAGACCTTTTGTAAACAAGTTTGCGAACTGAAGCCTAGCCCAGACGGGACATAAGAAGTAGTGATAAAGCCACTATCCAATTTGTCCTTAATAAATTGTTGATCTATCTCTATATGTTTGGTCCTATCATGCTGAACTAGATTGTGAGCCATGCTAATAACTGACTCATTATCACAATAAAGAATCATAGTCCCTTCACATGCCACTTTAAGATCTTTTAGAATAACTCAACCATAACAATTCATGCACCCCATGTGCCATAGCTCAAAATTCAGTCTCTACACTCGACATAGCTACATTTTGTTTCTTACTTATCCCAGTCACCAAATTTCTACCCAAGAGTGGATTTCCTATCTATGAGAGATCCTACATAATTTGCATCAGTAAACCCTTCCTAGACTTGTCTTCAAATATTGAAGGATTCTGTTCACAAATTGTAAATGTCTCTCCCTTGGATCATGCATGAACTGACTAACTACACTTACAACACAGGCTATGTCAGGTCTACTGTGAGCTAACTAAATGAGCTTCCCCACAAGTCTTTGATATTGACCTTTATCCACAATAAAACTGCCTTCACCATTTCTAATTCTATGGTTTTGTTCTACAGGAACTCTAGTGGTCTTGCAATAAATGAATATGCATTTAATAGCTCTAGAATCTAACTTTTCACAAAACCGGCTATGAACATGGACAAACACAACACATTCAAGCACCCGACTATGAAGACTAGAGACGAAAGGAACATGTGGAAAGAAGGAAGACATGGACTTAATGGGACTTGGTTAATAAGATAGGTAGCAGTGAGGATAACCTTACCCCACTAAGATTTAGGGACATTCATCTGGAAAAGGAGTGCCCATGTTACCTCAAGAAGACACCTATCTTTCAGCAATGCCATTTTGTTATGGTGTATCCACACATGTGAATTCATGAAAAACACCATTTTTGGGAAGGAATTTAGACATATCATGATTTATATTCCCTCCTATTCTTAGAACAAGTGTTTAATTAGCTTCCCAAATTGTATTTTTATCATATTGAAGAATTTGACAAATAAGGTAAAAGCTTCAGGTTTTTCTTTTATGAGAAAAATCCGAGTAACACGGGTAGAATCATCAATAAAAGTGGCAAACCATTTAACACCAGATATACTAGAGTTTACTGCAAGCCTGCAAACATCAGAATGAACCAAATCAAGAGGATAAACACTCTTTGTATTATTAGGAGAGGATTTGTGGCATGATGGTGCTTTTCAAGTTGACATATACCACATTTAAATGATCAATAGACTCTTTGGAAAATAAGGAAGCAAACATAGACTTTATATAAAGAAAGGATGGATGTCCTAGACATCAGTGGAAAAGCAAAATTTGATAGGACCTACTAGTAATGCAAGACTGGAGGCACGGGTAGTTTGTCTATTGATGCTATTTTTAGTTGCCAAGTTGTTAAAGCAATACAACCCTCCCTCCTTAACAATTTCAATCGTCCTACCCGTGCAAGATCTTGAAAAGCACAATGAGTGGGATTATAGAACAATTTAGGTCATAAGTAAATTTTTGAACAAAAATAAGGTTATTAGAGAGAGAGTTTTGGAACATAAGAACATCTTTAAGATTGAGAGACGACATAAGAGAAATATTACCATGTCCAGCTATTGGGCTACGAGTCTCATTATCAAGAGTAATGTGATTACCAAGAAGTGAAACATATGATGTTAAAAGATGAGTGAGAGGTCATATGGTCTGTTGCACTAGAGTCTAGAATCCAAGAGTCCTTACATAAATTTTTAAAAACATTAAAAAAGGAATTGTAGTTCTTACGAGTCATGGTTAGAGAGCAAGTATCAGAAGGTAGCTTATTAATAGACTCCTTGAGACGTTCAATTTCAGCATGTAATGTAGGCTTTCTTCTTTAATTGAAGAGGATGAAGGAAAATCAATATAGCTTGGTGGAGTTGCCATGCTAAGATAAATAATAAGAATTCCTTAGTCTCCCTCCTAAGTAAAAGGAAACAATAACAAAAAAAGCTTCGGTGACACTGACAACTCTAGTGACAGTGATGGCTTCAGCAGCGGCAATGGCTTTGATGGCGAAGGGTGGTGGTAGAACCAGCAGTTGGGTGCACTTCAGGCAACCCTAAAAGTACCGTAGCTAAGATGGTAGAGAAGAAATGTGGAAGTAGGGCCTCCAAGATCAGGAGCCCTTATACCAATTTGAAAGAAATAATCCGAATGAAAGATTTTTATTTTAATTGAAACAATACATCAGTCTTTATATATAGAAAACTCTAGTCCTAAAGTAATTAAAAAGAGATCTCTAGAATCTTTTACTGCTTCTAACAACATCTAGTAGTACATTAATTTCCTACTAACAAGAAACTTGTAGTAGTACATTTAATATCCTACTAACAACAAGAAATGTAAATTGTGGACGTCAGAGAATTGGAACTGTTTTGTGAAAATTCATGAACATTGTACGGTTGAAAATTTATAGTCAAATGATTCAACAATATTTTTGTTGTGCAATTGTAGGTGGAAGGGACACTTATGAGAGCAGCTGATGAACTGCAAGCCCTTCAAGATGAACGCAAAGTACTATTTGTTTCTGCGCTATATTTTTTTTCTGATGTATGCATTTCTCTTTAAATAATTTAATTAATGTTATGCTTTCTACTTTCTAGAAAGTGGCTCCAGAGACAGCTGAAGCAATTGATCAGTTCTTGGTGAAACTGCGAGCCTGTGCAACAGGAGAATCAGCCATCACATTTATTCTTGATGATCCTGCCGGAAACAGCTTCATTGAAAACCCGTAAGAGATTATTCCTTGCTGAAGTTTTGTTTTAAAATGAAGTATCTTTTATTAGAGAAGAGATTATAACAATAGAAGTTAAGGTATCCTCGCATACAAGTAAATGTCAAAAGGCATTCAGTGATAACATATGGGGGAACAACGTCCTGGATTTGTTGCTCAAGAGTGGGGTGTGTTTTAGTATGTAAATTGTGTTGATCTCTGTATGGGCTCAAATTTAGTCACGTTGTGCTTCTGCATGACTTTGGATTGGATACATGCCTTTCTGAATCATACCATATTGTATCTTTTAACTTATTTTAAACTTGTCAAGACAAACGTGTAGTTGTTGGTGAGGCAAACTTGTACCCATTTGGTACTTGGTAATATTAGTCCAATGTTTTAGCTGGTACTATTTTAAGTAAATGCTGAACACATTGAATAGGTTTGCACCATCATCTGATCCATCATTGACGATCAAGTTTTATGAGAGAACTCCTGAGCAGCAAGCATCATTGGGATACCTTGTTGATTCTGCACAGACTGAAGGAACTCATGTTGCTGCCCCGGAAGGGGGAGAAGCTGTGACTACTGATCAAGCGAAGAGAGAACCATATGGATCAATTGGGGCAACAGCTGGCCATCGAGCTATTGCACAGAGTAACAGTGCAGAAATTGCTGAAGCCTTGTTTCGATATACTGCACCAGAAGAGGTACAGTTGCTGAACTATATAGTTCTGTATACTGAGCTTTGGCCTTGTTCGTTTGTTCAGTGTCATGTTGCTGCCTTTTCTTGACAGGTGATGACTTTCCCATCTACTTGTGGTGCCTGTGCTGCTAAGTGTGAGACTCGAATGTTTGTCACCAGTATCCTCTTAGCATTTTTCATACTTCCCTTGGGATATTGTTTGATTATGTTACATTTCTTTAGAAGGATTGTCATTTTAAGCTCGATGACAATTATAATTTAAAATTTATTGGGTTAAAGAGGATTTATATTTTGTGTATGCAAGAGTACATAGCTTTGTGGGGTAAAATAAAATTATATAAATTATTGGGGCTTATTTTCTTCCACACGCTGTTGAGCTTAACAATGGACAGATATTCCTTACTTCCAAGAAGTAATTGTTATGGCATCCACATGTGATGTCTGTGGCTACCGCAACTCTGAGGTATGCTGCTTTCTTGAGTGTATCTCTGTCTTTTTAGGGCTGGAATAAATATTAATTTTCACCTTGCAGTTGAAACCTGGTGGACGAATTCCTGAAAAAGGAAAAAAAATTACTCTTTCTGTGAAGAATGTCAATGACCTGAGCCGTGATGTAATAAAGGTCTGTATTTCTTTCCGTGATCTTAACTAATCTCAACCCGTCAGTTTCTTAATTTATATATGTTTAGTGATGAGTAATAGATCTTGTAGTTTATCCTTGCATTTAGAGAGCATATAACTCTTCTTATTTCTAGTATGTAACTACTGCAGATTGGGATCAGTAAAATAAATCTCATTAGAAAAGAAGGTACTTTGGACTTTTGGTTAGAGGTTATAGCCTTCAAATATAGGGAAAAATATAAGCTTCTAAACCTGTTTTGCAGAAAGTGTAAAGTAACTAAGGATAAAAACTAATCATGAGAACTCTTTCAGTGCCATTTTAAATTTTTACTTTGTTCTTCAATTGACATCTCACTTGCATGAAACTAGCATTTTAAGGAGTCAAATTCGCATTTTGGGGTTATCAGAAGCCTTAAATGATTTTTTCATCAAGAGAACCTAGAAACGTTAACATCAACATGTACTGTTTTGAATGATATATCAAAAGTTGTATTGTAATGATAGACATACAGTCTTGCTTGTAAAGATAACCTGTGAAAACTGTCATGATGGTACCTATATAGGCCTGACTATTTAAACATTATTTTATGCAATCTGAAATCTATACATTTTATATCTATTGACTGAGTAGTTTGGTTTGATTAGTCTGATACTGCAAGTGTAAAAGTTCCGGAACTTGACTTGGAGCTGGCAAGCGGAACCCTTGGAGGAATAGTTACAACTGTTGAAGGTTTAATTACAAGAATTTGTGAAAGTAAGTATCTATTCTATCAATCACATAAACTATCATCTAGGCAGCATCCTAATGAGACAGGAGGATTAGGAATCATCTTTGTGAAAAGGAAAGGACATCGTAGTACCCATACACTTTGTTCAGCTTCAATTGTAACAAATGATGAAAACATTTTTCTTTTCAATAGATCTTTCAATTTTCAACCACTCGAACATCATTATTTATTTCTTTCATTCCAAATAATCTATCTCAAATATGTTTTAAAAATCTTCTTAATGCCAAATTTTGTCTGTTTTGGAAGGGTGGAGTTTAAACTGTTCTCTTTTATCATGTTTATATGTTCCTGATCTTGTGGTATGATTAATTGTTAATATAATCTATTTATTTCTGCCAGAATGTATCAATGTAGAATAATATTTTATGTGATTTGCATGTACAGGCCTTGAGAGGGTCCATGGCTTTACTTTTGGAGATAGTCTTGATGAAAATAGTAGAAGCAAGTGGATAGACTTTAAAGCAAGGCTAAACAAGGTAACACGTGACTATTTTATGAGAGTTGGTTTAAATTTCTCCCATATATGTTTACTTTATTATTCTATTTATGAGGTTCTTATTGCAAGTTTTTATATTTATTCTTTACACATTGTGGCTGACTGGGAAAAGAGGGAAGAGGAGCAATACATAACTTCAATCATTGGAAATTCTTTTGTATTTCTAAAATGATCTTGTCTTGTATTTCCGGTTCTCTTTTAGGAGCATATGTTGTCCTGTTTTGTACCTCTTTCGACACCTCACTTTGATAAATTTTTCGTAAAAAAGAAATGGACAACAAAGAGAAAAGGGTCCACGAAATTTTAACCAAATGCATTGTAACAAGAAAGGTCCCTGTCTGAGCAACAAAGACCTGTGGTCATATTCCATGCTACTTTTGAGCTACATCACTTGTTGGATGTTTCTTTAATACCAGCAACTAATAGACTGCATTGGTCTCTTCGTGTCTTTGAATTTGAAGGCTTTGATTTGACTTAACCTATTTAAACTTATTGGTTCAAGGTCTTGGATTCTATTTTTTTTTTTAATCTGCATCCTTTCCTTGTATGCAGCTTCTTAGCTTGGAACAAGCTTGGACTCTAATTCTTGACGATGCATTAGCCAATTCTTTTGTAGCACCTGCAACTGATGATCTGAAAGAGGACAATCAATTAGCTTGTAAGTTTTCTAACTCAGACTTCAAGCTATACTCTGTGCAGATAAAGTTCATATTTTCTGAGTTGAAATTGTGAATATCTGTTTTATCCCCTTTCCATTTCCATCTTTACACTTATTTCATTCGTTATTTATATCTTTGGCATCATAGACATGAGAGATTTTTCCTGTCTTTCTCTTTTTCTATACATATGGAAAATTGAAACATCAATTTTTTATTCCTTAAAATATCTTATTCGAGTCAACTATAGGAGCTGCTGGGGATCCCGAATCCAGTATAGACCATCATGTAAATAAACAAACCAACAGAAATAAGTTTATTTCAGACATTTCCCCTTGTTAGGGACTCGTGTTTCAACCTTTTGATTTACAGTGTGCCCTGAGGAGCCAGCATAATTGGATTTATGTGATGAATGTGTCTAATGTGCTGTATGTGTAAATATGATTCTGATTGTTTAATGTTGTGTTTCTCTGCACTGTGATGCATAGTTTTTCATGTAAATATATTCATGTCTTGTGGTTTTCTGTTTGGCAATTTCGATAACATGGTATTTCTCCAGTTGAGGAATACGAGAGGTCATGGGAACAAAATGAAGAATTAGGTCTGAATGATATGGACACCTCTTCTGCCGAAGTTGGTGATGCACCAACCAATACTTCTAAAACTGATTGAACATCATGTAATTTCCTCTCCTCATCCCAACCAAAACAAATGGAAGTATTTTTGTGATAGTTTGATATCATTGAGAGAGAAGAATGGAAAAGTCTGTTGTCTTGAGCCTCACTGTCTTATTTATTATATAATGTAAGCCCATTAACTTGTATCATCCCTCTAGAATAATTGTCTGAGAGATGTAACCTCTTGCGAGTTAGTAAGTTAATTGCTTTTTATTTTTATTTTTATTTTTATTTTTCTGGTTTTGTGGTCACCTGATATTGTTTCTTAGAGATTTTTTTTTATTCTTTCCCCTTTTTAGCATAGGGGGGATAATTACCAGAGGTTGTAATCAGTGAATGTGAATATTAGTAATTTTAGTATCAAGAAATATACACTATAGTTAGATTTTTAAGTATCTCGATTAAGGATTGGTTGTATATTGAAAATATTCATGGTTAGTAATTAAGAAGGAAGGTAAAGAAAAACAGTAAATTAATTTCCAGCCATGAATATTCTCAAAGGTGATGAAAGAGACGTGGTGGAATATTATCAGAGGTGAAGTTAGTAATTAAAGATTTTGTTATAACTAATCTCTATTAATTTTAAGAGTGATTATACTTTGACAATCATTCGGCCATACATTCACTTTACAATATATATTTACTTTATAACTTAAATGGCTTGTAAAAAATATTTCTGCGTGATGATTGTATGTCAATTGTTTCTTAATTTTAAATAACATGACATAAATATTTTATTGAGAATAGTGTTCTCACATGTTACAAAATGTCGACAGGGGCTAAAATTATGAGCATATTACTTAAAATTAGAAAATTTTAAATTTTGCCTAAAATCTCAGTTTATCTTTTTTATTTTTAAGTTTATATAATTTAATTTTAAATTAAGAAGTTGATTTTATTTTTGTTCTATATTTTTCTTGATTTTATTTTGAAAAAATTTATCAAAATAACTTTATTATTATTTTATTATAAAAATTTATCTATAACTCGTTTCCTCTGAAGCAGTAGAGGAAAATTAACATTAAATATCAATAATAATTTTCCTAAGGAATATAATTTATCTCTTTTTTTCTCTTGTGGATTTTTTTTTCTCTTTTCACTCTTACCTATTCTACTAATGATTGGTTAAAGTTAATGTCATAAATTATTTTTAATACTTTAACGAAAAGTAATTTAAACCAAATATATATTTTTTTTTCACGTAGGAGTAAAACATTCCATTACTTAAATCTATAGTTATAACTTTTGTTTTGTAATAATATTAAACACATTTTGAGAAGTATATAGAAGAAATTAAATGAATTATTACAAGAAAACTTATAAGAGAGTTGAAGAATGAAATCAAATAGTCTTATTTCAAAGAGAAGATGTTACAAAACACATTCTGCCTTCACATGTACTGATGACTTCTTTATTTTATATATACAATAGAACAATCATATAAGAAGCCAAATAGCCGACAAATTTTACATAAGATCTTATTGTTATGAGTTTTTTTTTATGGTTAACCTTTTCTAGAGATTTTTGCCGATATTTATTGTTATTCCATCTTAATAATATATATCTTCATTTTATATATATAGATTAGATAGAGAAGATTTTACTATTAGGTTGAGATGATTCTCCTTCAGAATTGACTTGTATTTAAATTATTTTTTTAATTATTAATTTTTTTTAAGATGTAAATGTTATGGCTAGTATTATTCTTTGCTTCTCTACCAAAAATAATGCTTCCTTGCTGTGGTGGCTCCTTAGGGAAGAGTTGCTAATTTTTTTTTTTTAATTTCTTTTCTTTGCTAGTTAACTCATTATTGAACTTTTTCTACTACTTTATCATTTTGCGGGTTAACACTTTTATCTCTGCTCATTCGTTCGTACGGATGTACTAAAGTATAATTTCACGCTAAAATCCAATTATGGACTGAAATGCTACAAAATAAATTAACGTTCATAAACAGTAGTTGACAAATAATATTAAACACAAACACATTTTGAAATATATATGAAAGAGATTAAATGAATTATTGCAAAAGATCTTATGAAAGAGTTGAAGAAAGACAAAGAACTTTCATAACTCCAGAAGTTTTATTTTAGAGAGAAGATGTTAGTAATCACGCTCTCCCTCACATGTGCTGGAAACCACTTCTCTTTATATCTACAATAGAACGATCATACAAGAAACCAAATAACCTACGAACTTAATATCTTACTCCTATTATTTAAGTCCACTCTTGGCAAGGTTGTGCTGAGTGTAGAATGTATGGTATGAGTCATTTAGTCTTTTACCAGCAAATTCTTCATGCCCCACATTATCAATGCATGTATATAGAGTTTAATGGTGTTCTCTGTCCAGTTGGTGATACTTTTACCAAATCAAGACAGTGAGTTACAATGAAGATGTTTTTATGCCCCGTTGTCATAGCAAACAAGTCCTTGTTGAACAACTTGAATTTCATTGCACATTTGAGGTTGTAAGCCCTCATGCAAGGCATTCCATATCTTTGTGTTGCATGACCTTTCTCATGACCTCTACCCATGGTTTATGATGCCAATGAACATATACAATTCAACTTGCCAACGAGTGATATATTTGCATGCCAAGATCACCCTCTAACTTTTTATTTATAATGTCTTCAGTTTACTATATCACAGCCCTTTTTTGATGAGCCTGACCATAACATGTTCCTAGTACATTTGTCAAGCTGAGGTGGCCAAAATGGTTGCATTGTATATATATATATATATATATATATATATATATATATATATATATATATATATATATTGTGAGAGAAACAAA
>Ga0209489_102829_pt1 | contig 34699 bp, 22 predicted proteins | sample SiratrowhiteBW_FD_187527 | JGI IMG/M metagenome (GOLD analysis project Ga0209489, IMG submission 187527) | Root nodule microbial communities of legume samples collected from California, USA - Siratro white BW (SPAdes) (version 2) | ecosystem: Host-associated > Plants > Roots > Nodule | place... | reverse complement strand
TTAATTTAATTTTATTATATTCATATTTTAATCTTAATTTATTTTAACTTTAAATGAATGTAAATAAGTTAAAAAAAAAAAATTATCTTCTGGACAAAATCCAGTGTTGACAAAGTTATGTTAATTTATTAATTTTTTCAACTTTGTAACAGATATAATATAATTTTCTCTAATTTAACTTAGAGTAACATATTGGTATTTGAAGCAACACTAGAGGTCATCAATTATAAAATATGTGAGGGTGAACAAATTTTTGAGGAAATTGACATTTATCCATAAAAATTGAACTAATTATAAGGTTGTCATTTATCCATAAAAATTAATAAAAAAAATTTTAAATTATTTTTTGTTATAATTTTAACTATATTTTAAAATCATAACACTTGATTTTCTATAATTATACATAAAAAATTATTAAAAAATGTACTTAATGCATTAAAAAATAAATCTTTATTCATACTAACTAGTAGAAATAAACTGTTGGGTTCATAAAAAAACTATTACACACTTTATTTTATATCTTATTATACAAAAGTAATCATTTTATACAAATTAAAACCATAACTAAAACTTCAGCTCTTAAACCCTAAAAGCCACCACAGTGCCTGTGACACCCGATTTCTTCAGCATTTTGGTTCAAATTGCATCTTCACTCCATTGTAAGTTTGATTTTTCTTGATTGTTCCATTTAATGTTTGTTTTCCTCATTAGAATTTTTGATTTTCAGTTTTTGGTGGATGTTTGGGCGTGTGATGGTCGGGGTTTGAGTGTTGTCGATGGTCGACGGTGGTCGGTGGTCAACGGTGGTCGAAGATTCATAGGTTAGTTGAACGGTTTGTTTTAAAAATATCCTGTACTCTGCTGTTTGAAACGTGCCTGTGTTATTTTCTTTTAACCCTTAGGAATAAGAATCTTCAAATTTAGTTATGTTTTATTCGAGGGTAGAATGAAAGAACGAGAGCGAAAGTGAAACTTATTGTCAACCCTAAATCTTCATTGATGTTGATTCTTTGATTAGGACATTGTTGCTGAGAAGCAGGCATAATTGTCGTTTATGTTGGTCTTTTGTAATGGAATAACACTTTGAATGAAGTTTCCATGTTTCATTTTGGTTATTAAATCACTTAAAGAATATGAAGTTTTGATGACCAATATGATTCACCTTTTGAAGTTCCAAATCTTGAAAAAGGCAGCCATATTTTACTTTTTTTTTTATCCTTCGAGTTATCAACCAACTACAAATATTCATTTTCTGTCTCTTTGACTACTGTGTTGTAACGTGAGAGAAGAGACTATTGGATTCTAATATTTATGGTGTGACATATCTAGTTATAAGAATTCCTTATGATTTCAGACATGTTGAAAGTTTTAAAATCATGTTTGAATCTCAAATGTTGGCAATACAAATTCATTTTCCAACTTGAAAAAAAATAAGAATAATGTGTTCTTTACTTCAAATAATGAAATAATATTTTTAATTTTATTAATCAATAAGCATTTAGAAAAATTGAAATCTTACTCAGCATTACATTTTTTAGAATGTGTAACCACAAGAAAGAAGGTTTAAGGAGATATTAAATTCACGTTTAAAGTTTTCCCATGATTAGCCTTCATTAGAAAATTGAGAGTCTAGGAGTTAAACATTATACTTCAATAATAATATTTTCCATAACCTAGGAATGATTGTAAGCATTTGCATGAATTTCGAAAACCTAATATTCATTACTAATTTTGGTCATATAGATTGGATCTCGCTGAGTTGTGTGTTCGGGGAGACTGTTAATCTAGTTGACCAAATGGAAAAATAGCAAAGCCAAAGGCCAACTACACCTTCTCACCAAAAGATGTGAAATCTATTTATAAATGGATGACCGAATTGAGGATGCCAGATGGATATGCTTCTAATATTGCAAGATGTGCAAATCCTGAAAAAGGAACTTTGCATGGGATAAAAAGTCATGACTGTCACATTTTTATGGAGTGTTTGCTTCCAATTGCTTTTTGGTCATTACCAGACTTTGTATGGAGTGCTCTTGCTGAATTAAGTCAATTTTTTAAATACTTATGCTCTAATACATTAAGAACGGATGATGTTGTTAGAATGCAAGAAAATATACCAATCATCCTATGTAAGTTAGAAAAAATATTACCTTCCAATTTTTTTGATTCAATGGAACACCTTGTCATTCATCTACCTATGGAAGTATTACATGGTGGTCCCGTTCACTATTGGTGGATGTATCCATTTGAAAGGTAACGAGTGACATCTTAATTTCAACATCAAACATTTTTCATGACATCTCACAATTTGCTATGTTGTAGGTTAATGAGAGATGCAAAAAGATCAGTGGGTAATTTGGCACGCGTAGAAGGATCAATTTGTGCATTCTACTTACATCGAGAAAACATATGTTTGCTCTCATTATTTCAAGAGTGTGAGCTTGTTGGGAAATACAACTTTGAGAAATGATCCTCGACAAGATTCAGATAACGAAGTGCATAACACATTGTCAGTTTTTAATAGATGTGGACGTCCAAGTGGATCCGCCAAAGATCATTAGCTCACAGATAAAAAATTTCGATCTGCCCATGTTCATATCCTTATCAATTGCAACGAGGTTAAACCCATATTGGAGTAAGTTAAATTCCTCCTAATTTCAACTCAATTATGATATCTTAGTACTCTGCTAACTGCTTGATTGTCTTTGGCAAGATTGTTCTTACAAATGTACTCTATCAATGACAACATGCCTCAACATTTATACATACCAATTTTCCTGAATGGTTCAAGCATTATGTAAGTGAATTTAGGGCCTCAATGGTCTTATTTTACCTAAACCCTGTAAATAATTGAGTTTTTTTTTTCTTTCATTACTATCTTATAGGTTAACAATGAAATGAATGAGACAATTGATCCAAACTTGAAGGCGTTGGCTTGGGGACCAAATTCAAAGGCCGCATCATGGAATATGTATTTTGTTAACGGGTATAAGTTCCATACCAACACATGGACTCATGGTATAAAAACAACAAACAGTGGTTTGTATGTTAAAGGTGTTACAAATGGAGGATAAGATGACTTTTACAGTATAATTCAGTATATTTATGAATTAGAGTATGTTGGCCTCACTAAGAAGATTTCCTTTTTTATTGTCAATGGTTTAATCCTACAATCAATGTTGGTACAAGATATCATTCTCAATATAATATTGCCAAAATAAAGTTAAGCGGAAGATATGTTTTGTATGATCCATTTATACTTCCACAAAAAGAAGACAAACTTATTTTGTCAATTACCCAAAAATATGTAAGAACCTTCGTGGGTGGTGCGTTGCAATCACAACAAAATCCCGAGGACATGTTTAAGTTGACCACATCGAAGATGAATTGCCATATCAAGCTAATGCCATATCAAGCTAATGAGAACCCTGTTGTGTTACCAGTTGAAAGAATTGAACAATTTCAAGGTTTAGCTGACACCTCCATCATTGAAGAAGTTGATGATGATCATATTGAAGAACTTGTTCATGACACATATGAAGATATCAACCTCTCGGAAGAAGAAGATCAAGAAAATGACAACAACAATGAGGAAAATTCAAACTTTAATGACAATGATGTCTAACATATAAACATTTTTATATACTAAGTTACACCTAAAATGTCATATTTCTATAATTATACTAATATTACATTAATAATTTTTTAAGAAAAATGGTTAGGACTAGGGGCAGAGATGGTTCCATTGTTCGACGTGACCAGCCTAGACGTGGTGTTCCCACATCTTTGCATGGTGAGCTTGCTATAAACCTGGGAAGAATTCCTTATTCTGGGTTATCACCATTGTCTAATGAGATGGTTCCCATTCCTCCACCCCGTCTTCTTCCTTCCCCTCATCCTCCACTCACTCATCAAATCCTTCTTCCTCCATTCCATCCCCCTCCCACCATGCATTTACATTTTCTCCCCCTCCTTCAACCTTATCACCCTACCATCCTTACGTTTCATCACCCCCTCATCCCCCCGTTAGTGATCCACTGATACACACCTTATCACCGTATGTTCCAGCACACCCGGTCTCATATGCTGGTATAGCCCACCACATTGATGCTCTATCGGGCCCCTCGTCTTCTATTCCTTATGTCTACCACACTTCCACTGCCCCACTTCATCCGAGTTTCACTTCACCACCCCAACCCACTCCTGCTCCATTCTCCCCTTCTTTCGTTCCTCTCTTTGTGCCCCACACCTGACCTCCCTCAGTGCAGACACCAGGTGATGATGGTGACCATGCTACAACTACTACTTCCGACCATGAGTTACCTACTCAGGAGCCTCAGTATGATCCTAGTGGAAGGGTCACAGTCAAGTCTTTGGATAAAGGGTAAGTAATATTATATTATATTTACATTTTAGTTCATTCTTTCTAATTTGAATGGTTAATAAATCTATTTCTATATTTTATAGTTGGACACCAAATCAACATGCTATTGAGGCTATCGGGCACTGATCAGGTTATCATTTAGGAGATCATTCTATAATTATGATGCCATAACTGAGGAGGACCAGTTAAGGTGGATTGACTTTGAGGTCACTTTATTTGATTATCATACATAGCTCTAATGAAATAATTTTCACTAACATGATATTAACTTATGTATTTTTCCTTTTTATAGAGTAGAGTGACTTGGGCCCCGCAGGATGAATGACAAATCAAGAAGGTCTACGAGTCAAAAGTTAGAAGAAGACTTTCTGACATCTTGACCAAAGCAAGGGCACGGGGCTCCCGACCTACATGGATCGGTGAGGAAGCATGGGCTGAACTGTTGAGGTATTGGGATGCCCAAAAGTTCAAAGAACAGCAAAATAAGATTAATCGGAATACGGGTCGGGGTGGAGCATTGCATTCAATTGGTCGTAAATCACATCTGGACATTGCACTAGACCTGGTAAGTATTCTGAATAACTTTACTACATATTATTTAGTTTAATGTTTTAAAGTAACTTTTCTTTCTTATACAACCTTTGCAGGAACGTAAAAATGGTCGTCCAGTTGAACTTGATGAGTTGTTTATGGCCACTCACAAGAATAAGAAGGGTCTATCGGTTGATACTCGCTCACGCAATTTAATCTTAAAATTTTCTTTAATCCGTTCTTAATTTTTCATCTAATTTTCTAACATTTTGATGTTATAATCTTTGTGTAGGAAAATTATCATCATCGATTGAGGGCCATACAATCAGAAAGTTCATCAGGTTCCAACACTGATGCTCCCCAGCTAGATGCAGCAACCAAGCTTCAAGCTTGGAAGGATGTTGCTGGAGAAAAGAGTAGAGGTCAAGTTTATGGAACAACAGACTTGGTTGCTAACTACCGCCAAGGAGTGTCTTCCCTCACTCAGCCGTCATTCATTGCTACTGCCACTGATTACTCTACTCAGATGGCCCGAGAAGAGCGATTTCAAAACGAACTCAACGAAGAAAAGGAAGAAGCTAGAACGACAAGGGAAATAGCTAGGGAGTTGTAGGACCAGATGAAGTTCATGCAGCAAGAGCAGGAAGAAGCAAGAATGGCAAGGGAAATAGCTAGGGAGCTGCAGAACCAGACAAAGCTCATGCAGCAATAGCTTGCCACTATGATGGAGCGTCAACGTGCTGATACTTCAACTGGTACCAGTCAAGTTCACCCACACTATGATGAAGCTCATGACCACCAACCCCTTCTATGAGTTCTAAATATGACCTATTTGTCTTTTTTTCATTTTGTTTTAAAATTGTAATTTTATTTTTAAACACTGCAGTTTAATATTTCTATGGACTATAATTAGAATTTAGAATTTTAATTCAAAATGGACTACAATGGAATTATGCGTATTCTTGTTATTGAATATTTTCTGATTTTCAGGATTTGGTTTTCAGATTTTTAAATTATTATTTTTTTAAAATTTCTCTTTGCTAGGGTTAAGCCCACGCTAACACCAATTAAATATTTAATATTTCACGTCGTGCGAGGGTCAAGCCCATGCAAGAATAAACATAATATATTATTTTTCTGGCTAATGCGAGGGCTAAACCCCCGCAAGCTACGAAATAAATTATTTATTTTTATTATAAGCATGGGTCAGGCCCCTGCAAACTGCACATAATAAAATATTAATAATTTATGTGTGCGAGGGCTCAGCCCACGCTACCCTCATGATTACATTTTAAGTGTGGGTCCAGCCCACGCAAGCTTCTACAACTTCTACATGGGTTTGACCCACACATGATTTATTATATTTAATTAAGTGTGAGCTTGCGTGGGTGTAGCCTACACAAGGTAGCCTCCACCAGACCAACCCACGCTATCTTCAACCAACTTAGCGTGGGTCTCTTCCCCACGTTATGCCCACATATATGCGTGAGATTTAGGTGTTTTGCGTGAGCTTTTAGCCCATATTATTTAATAGTTTTCCTGTAGTATATTCCACTTTTCCTCAATTATATCACTCACATCAACACCATTTATTATTCATTTCAGCTTTACAGACTCACAAAAATTCCCTCTTCAGTTCAAAAGTCATAGCTTTTCATTGCCCTATAAGCAAATTACTAATTACTATTTGCTTCTCCATAGATAGAGGAACTACATTAATTGCATCAACCAAAGCATAATTTAGGTGAAACCCAAGGAAATGCCTCTCTTGTCATCTTTCTTTAATTTCCTTTACTTCGTCCTCATTAATTTAAGTTTCTGACTTTACCCAACGATCATCTCAATTCAAATCTACTTCTTTAAAGAAACCAAATAATAAACCAAAATCAAAACAACCTTCACTCATTGTTCTTTATTTCCCTCTTAGCCATTAAAGCTCACTCTTTGTAGTAGATTTTAGTCATTTTTGTTGAGTCATGCTATATTTGTGAAAAAGAAAATACTTTCAGACTAAAAAAATATTCGCTCTACATAAATAATATACATCAAACTTTTTTTTTAAGAGTTTAACTAGATAATTAGACCATCTAATAAAATAAAGTAGAAAACGGTTTATAATTGTCTTGATAGTTTTCTATAATTCTTTTATTTTAGGTTCTATATAGAGATCATTTTGAATATAAATGATATATTATATTGTATAGCGTTAAACTGAATGTTTTAATGTTAATAAAAGTATTTTCCTTCAATCTTGTTATTGTATTTTCTTGCTTGTTATTATTGTGAACCTGATAATTAATGTTACATGTAGAAAAGTATTATAGGACTCAAGGTTAAAAAACTTTGGATGTGAAAGGTGTAATCTAATTTACTGTGACCACAAGTGCATCACAGTCACACTGTAAATAAAATTATCATACTTCCTAAAGGATTTGTGCAATATAAAATAATAACTACAATTATAAGAGGTTTAAATTTGGGAATAATTTCATAAATTGATGACAGGTACAGAAATTAAAAAAAATTAATAGAATAATTTATGTTTTCATCAAGACTTGAATGGAGAAAAAGGATTAATAATAATATGATCAACTTGTGAGGATTAAGTCTCCTCCAATCTCCACTCTCATTTAATAAAAATGTTTTCTTTCTTTCGTATCATTAATCAATGTCACCCACAAAATTACTTACCCTCAATTGCTTAGCATATGAGTTAAGATTATCTATTAATAATCTGAGTTATGAACTAACACAACAGACATTCATTATGTATAGAATTAAAATGTTGATATAATGAAATGAAAGACATAAATACTAAAATACAAATGACTACATAATATTTCAGAAAAATTTAACTTAATTTGGACAATATTAAAACATTCTCATAAACAAAAGATAATCTAGTAGAGTCATCCAAAATATAATCCCTCTTCATAGGGTTGATATCCTCTCCTGTAACAACATCATCTGCTCTCATGTAATACATAATCATCACAGATTAGAAAAGAAAGAAAACAAAAACAACCACACAAGAAGGGTAGGTTAACTATTTATAACATGCTTAAAATAAACATTCCAATATTTATAATTAAAAATCAAAGTCACATTTCAACATTTCATAGGGATTCACTCTACTGTGGAAAGACTTGTGCATTAAATTAGAAGCAGAGGTTAGCACCTATCACATGATCCTTCTAATTATGAATCCACACAGTCTCCAACCAATCATAACAGACAGGATAAATTCATATAAGCTTGTTCAAACTACAATTTTAGTTAAATGGACCTCCTTCAACTCTCACCACTTGATACCCTTCATCTATGTGATTATAAGGTACCTGTAGAGTTAGGATATCTCATTTTGGACAAATCCTCAAACAATGCACATCCTATATTATTCTTGGTATTTTCTTTTCTAAAAATACTAAGTCCATAATGTTATTCCACAATAGTTATCTACACATCATAATCACAAGTTACTACTAATACATGTTGTAATACAACGAAAAAATTATCAGCATCAAGAAAAAATGCATTAAAAACTCATGGAGTACTTTGTCTTGCACCCGAACCAATAAGTGGTGCTCGACACCACTCAAACCCGAGAGCACCCTTTTAGGAATTGAGTTTGGCGCAACTATATAATTCAGTACATTTTGTGCTCACTCAATTTACCATCCAATTAATTTCCTACTCTCCTTATTTCACAATCATATACATTTCAAATCATTATTTTTAACAAACTATCAATAAGTTTCCTTCAAAAATGCATTCATCTCCAAAATATGTCATGACCTCAATGTGGTAACTTATACATCATGGCTAATGAAATTGAGACAAACACTGTATTATTGCCTAAACACATCCAAGATTCCATTTTCTTAATAGTTATAGATCATTCACCTATATACATATAAATGAACCAATCAGCCCTCAAACCATTAAATAAATCTACATACATTCGCAATACCAACTTCTAATATTACCATCAAACTAAAACTACAAAAAATCAATCAATCAATTCCACTCATTTCATATTCAAAATCATTCCAGACCTGCCAAATGAAAAGGTACACAACTTACAATGATCAATGATAACTCAACCTGTAACATACAATTCTGATCAATTATATGAACCTACTCTTAGGATCCAAAACAAAGAAGGATAATTCTTTATATCTCTAAGACTACATGCAAGAAAATGTACAAAAAATTTATTTTCTACAAAAATTCTAAATCGCTCAAAAATAGGAAAAAATTGGTACTTATCTAAATCAAAATGGTGATCAACTATGCTTGTTTTATCCTACATCAAAAATTAAACCGAGGACTTTTGATCTTTAATCTGAAACCAGAGAAAAACCAAATTTTTTGAGAGAGATACCCGAAAGATCTATAGAATTTTGTTGTCTATAAAAAATAGTTTTTTATTAAAATGATTTTTTGAATTCTTAACTAATTTCTTGTGAAAATTTTAATACATGCGTGTAAAGATTATATGCACCTAAAATTTGGTCAGCAATTTAAACTCAAAATTTAAATAATATGTACTATATATATAATAAATTTAACAGTCTACAAATTACCAAACTCTTGAAAAGCCATGCCTAACACATTAATAAAGTGAGAGAAACTATTTTTAGAAGCTGCAATAAATTAATTTTGAACTGACTATACCAGGCAAAAAGCATATTTGAAATGGATAATGTTTATAAAATGTGTTAGAGAAGCATCTTAGTCCATATACTTGGGGAACAAGGACAACATGAGACGACCACATATTTGAAAGAGTTTTGGATTCTTTAGTGGTTGCTTTTGACTTTTCCCGCTCCCATTTATATATTCTTGGGTCTTTTCTCCATTGTTTTTGGCTTTATTCATTTGGTGTAGCACTTGGAATAAGTTGATAAAGTTGTTCATGCATCTATGTGTTGGTAATGATAAGTGATGGTACCAAGAAACTTCGCAAAACGTATGAAAGTGGAAATAATGACAATGACATGCGGCAACAGGCCTGTTTGTTTTAAAACATTCTCTCTTCTTCACTCCATTTATAACAATAGCTCATAATCAATTCTTTAAATAATTTGAACATCATTTTGTTAGGTTCCACTGATTAAGAGTCAATATTAAAAAGAATTTAAATATATATTATTTTTTAAATCTCAAAAATATTATTTAAAAATAAAATTGTAATAGAATTTTAAACCAAACAATATCTTAAATATGATAATTAATTACAACAATATTATCTTAATAAATTTAAGGTTCCAACATTAATAGTGAATGTGAGAATTAAAAAAATATGAATTCAACCATATACAAAATAATGAGTGGAAATAATGTGCAGCAACATGTGTGTTTTTAAAACATTCGCTATTCTTCACTCACCATTGAACAAATCAAAGTCTTAGCTTATAGACTCACCAATCCTCCAAATTATTTGAACAAAAGGTATTTTGGTAAACTCAATTATCTTAAGAAATAATTTGAATATATTTTCCTTTTCTCATTACTAAAACTATCATTTAAAGATAAAATTATAATGAAAATTTGATTTTTAAAATACATAATATTTTAAATACAATAATTATCTTACTTGAAATTAGAACATTGGCACATGTATAATAATTGAAAAAAGTATGAATTTAACCGGGTACAAGCAATGAAATAAATTCTTAAAATGATTGTATGAATAAATTAAAAAAATATAATGTGAAACTGATCAAATTTCTATTCTATAACCTAATCACCCTGACAAAGGAAAAGGTGGAATCAATGAATATGTAAAGTGTATGTTGAAACACTAAGTATGTGTTTGATTTGGGTTAACGTGCATTTTAGAACACGTTGAACTCACTCCATGTGTGTTATGTGACAAGACTGAATGTCCTTTTGAAGCAGCATAAAACCAAACACTTCCTTAGGATTTTGGACTCAGAATACAGAGTTCATATTCTACAAGCGTGAGGGATAATGGTTGACAGGGAAATACGACACAACAATTGGAGCTCCCTTTGATTTTGGTTTGCTCTTTGGTTTCTCTGAAGAAGGAGATGAAGATGATGATGATGATGATCCTTCAGCATGATCAGAGACTTGACCTGATGAGGATGGAATGAAGCAAGTGAAGAAGGATGACACGAGAGGCATTTTGGTGTTGGTTGAATTTGAAATTGAAGTGGGGATTGAGTTTGAGTGTGCAAAGGTGAAATGAAGGTTTTGTTGTGAAGTTGTGAGTGATGAAGATGAGGTATCCTGAAATATTTATAGTAGAATGTGATGAAGACAAAGGAAGATGCATTTGCTTGGGGAGCAAGGACAACATTTGACCACATAACTATTCATTGGTAGTTTGAAAAATGTAGTCTTTAGTGGCTGCTTTTGACCCCAGCCAATGGGGTGTTGCCACAATTCTATACTGGGTCCAACACATTTATATATTCACAAGTTGTTAACTTATAAAATAATGTTTCTTATAATCAGTATCTTTCTTATTGATTTTTCTAAAATAATGTTTTTTAAATTACACAAACTAATTTTAATTTATAAATATTCCATTTTTTACTTTCTTATAAAATGGTACTAAAAAAGGTTTATCCAACCAATTTTTCTGATGAACAATTAATGTTACATATTGACGTGGTCTTCTCCGCGCAAATTTACACCTTGATTGGTTCATGCAAGTTAACTATAACATCAATTTTATATAAAGCTAAGGGACTCGTTAAAACATTAATTACATTTATATAAAAGAGTCAACTATATAATTTCTAATTGATTGCTTTATATTATTATTATTATTATTATTATTATTATTATTGATAGGAAACCCAGAAGCATGATTCATGTGACCCAAAATCATACTTTAAAAGCAGCCCAGTTTGAAAAATATAAAATATATTTCAGAAGAAATATACATTCTGCAAATTTGTGAAAAATAAGCTTTATACATTCCACATTTTATGATGTAATCTCTAATATAATGTGGTTATTGAAACAGCATAAGAAGTTTTCATTACAATTGATACAAATAGTGAAACACCATCCTACAATAGAGAAGAGTTCATTGGAAAATAAGATATCACTATTGGTGCTCCCTTTGATTTTGATTGGAAGAGTTCATTGGAAAATAAGATATCACTATTGGTGCTCCCTTTGATTTTGATTGGACGATGATGAAGACACTACAAGAAAAATATTATTTAGAGACTCATTTTTAGCTACAAATAAAATTGTTATTAATTGTGACTAAAATAGTCACCAAATTAGATTTTGGTTGCTAAATAACTACAAAATAGAAGTAATAATTGAATTTAATGACCAATTAAGTTAAATAATTGATATCTAACATTAGCTACCAAGGTTTTAGTGAACTATGTCATTATATTCTAAATTGATATCTAATTAAGTTAGAGACTAATTTAGAATCTAATGATACAAGTCACTAGAACCTTGGTAGCTAATGTTAGATACCAATTATTTGATTTAATTGGTCATTAAATTTAATCATTACTTCTATTTTGTAGTTATTTAGCAACCAAAATTTAATTTGGTGACTATTTTGGTCACAATTAGCAACTATTTCATTTGATAGCTAAATATTAGTTTCTAAATAGCTTTTTTCTTGTAGTGAGAGGGAACAAAGCAATTGAAGAAGGATGAGAAGAAAGGCATTCTTGTAGTTTAGATTTTTGCCCTGTGTATGAAGTGAAGAGTGCTCTATTTATAGCACCATATGAAATGGGTTCCTATAAGGGAGGTGCAAGGAATTTGTATGAACACTTACCATTTTTATTATGCAACTGTTTTGACAAACAAATTTATATTGTTTTTATATTGTGAGAGAAGAAGTCCTATTTTTACTTTCCAGGTTAATACCTCTCAACGTAACACAACCAGTAGCTAAATTTTAGGAATTTGCTGCATCTAGAAAGTGATGACAAAACACCAAAATATTCACTCAATGTTAAACAAATTTCTAAAAATATAACTAACATCAGAGTCAGAAGTCACCACTAATCAACCTTTATTTATTGAAATGCGCACTAGTAAAAAAAACATATTCTACATCAAGATAATATATTGATTTGATTAAAACAAAATCGATGTAAACAAAAACACGATGACATTTTTGTAAACATTTGAAGAGGTATTATGTTGGTTAACTCAAACCCAACATAATACACCATACTCTACATCAATTGTCACTCATAACTAACGTAAAAAAGACTGAAAAAAGTAAAAATTTGAAAACTTTGTATGGTGCTAAAGATACTACATCGTTTGAGAGGTGGCAACCGACGTAGTATGTAGCCCATATTATGTCGGTTGGGACTTTTCCAACCGACAATTCATATTCTCTTCTCACATTTGCATCTTTATTGTTCACTGATTTTGCTAGGGTTCGTTTGAATCCATTTTCGGCTTCTTTCATGTTTGTTTAGTATGCGCAGGTTGAATGCTTGGTTCGACACCCCTTGCCTCTTCTTTACAAGAGATTAGCAATTTTGTAAAATTCATTAAAAATAAGAAAATTATTTTTGACCCAAATTTTTTTTCAATATCTTGATTTAGTATATATTTGATGGTAGAGTTCTTATATTGTATAGGTTTATCATAGATTTAGGGTTTGAAAAATTTAGGATGAAAAAACTACCATAATTTTTGATAGAGAGCTCGGATTGAGACGCTTTAAAAATGAAAGTTGCTCGAAATGGGGTAACGAATTTGCTGGCAACCTCCAAAAATTCCAAAATTCCATCGTTTAGGGTTTCTTTTTTAATTTTTTGTTATTTTTCACCAATTTTTTTAGATTGTAGCCTTTTATTTCACATATCTATACTTGTTAGAAAAATCTAAAATCTTTTGTGGTGTTTTCTTGTATCGATTAAAGATTTATCAACCCATTAATTTTTTATTTATTTATTTTTTAAAAAATGACCTTTTATGTCAGTTGTAAGCTACAACCGACGTAATAGATGACTTTTATGTCAGTTGTAAGCTAAAAAATGACTTTTTATGTCAGTCCCCTTCTATGTCGATTCCAGCTCCAACCGACGTAGTATCCACCTCTTTTAGTTATTTTAGTTGGGAATATGATGTCGGTTTCTATTTTCAACCGACGTAGTACCGTACATATTATGTCGGTTGCATAACCGACGTTGCATGTCCAAGACTTTCTTCATCACCTATTACGTCAATTGTGTAACCGACATAGAATGTCTTCCAGAACCAACATAAAAGGCCATTTTTCTACTAGTGGTGACCATAAAGAATCCCCTTTTAATTTGATGTCTTAACTAAGTATTACACTAAGGTTGTGATGTGATAGATGAAAATAAAATTCTTGACCAGTACTATAGCAACGAGCGAGAACTTAGTCTGTCTTACCTGTAAGATATGCAACATCATGAACAACAATCAGAAACGGAAATCACGGGTAACTATTACCAATAATCTCCACAAGAGCATGTATCATTTTTGAAATGGTGAAAGTTGCTAGAATCTCGAACAATAATTTCTAACTTTTTTATCTCTTATATGTACTTGATGGCAATATGACAATCACTGCAAACCCACAAGTTTTCATCACCTTTATTGGCACTCCAACTGGGGTGCTCATTAAAGCAAAAGAAATTTCCAATTTCTCATTATGGTGCCTCATGTTATGTTCTTTTTCCTCATTCTCCATGTCATGCAAAACAGAGTTCGTATCAAGCACATAGCCTCGCTTCTCATTTGTGTTAGAGATCCCACATCGACTAGAGAAAAGGTCTTTCAATAGTTTATAAGTGGGTGCAAACCTTACCTTACAAGTCGATTTTGTAAAGTTGAGTTAGACTTAAAGTTCACTTCTAATAATTTCTGAAGTTAATTATTCCATATACTGATTAATCTCCACATGTTTTAGGTAGCATTCACAACCCATACGAAATTGGGGAACCTGATTCTTCACTTCTACCCAACTTACGCCTAGTTCTTTCTTCACCACCTTGTCTTTCATGGATCTCCTTACCTCAGAACCATTTTGCCATCTCTTAGCTGAAGAATAAATATTGGCAAGTACACATATGAAGCAAAATCTTGAGGATCAATCGTAAAAACTTTTACAACAACTCTTCTTCCAATTTCAGCATTCTTGTGGAGTTTACACACAGATAATAATGTTTTACATATAATTGCGTCTGCTATTACAGACACGGATTGCATCATGGCCTCTGCCTCCTCCAAACACCTAGAACTGTGTTAGGTATCCAAAGATTCTAGTCCCACATTAAGTAGAAATGATAAAGTTGAACAGCATATAAGAAAAAAGACTCACAAACTCAATCCCTTAAGGTTTTAGGTTGAAGGTGGTGTCAATTCCTTGGGGAGATTGTTAGGTATCTAAGTGTGACTCTAGTCTCATGTTGAGTATAAATGAGAAAGTTGAACAATATATAAGAAAAAAGACCCACAAACCCAATGCCTTAAGGTTTTGAATTGAACATTTGTTTAAGATCTTCTCGTGTTTTCCCCGTTTACACTCACAAAAGTAATCTTGTCTAATCTAAAACCTGTCTTTTTCATCATACGATATTGATCCAAAACTCTCCCAAAGGATTCTTTTTGAGCTTTTTGTCATACTAAAGTCATGTCACTTTAGGACGACTTGAGTTTTTTTCAATTGAAGTCATGCTAGCTAAACATGATTTTAGTGTACACTATGAAGTTCACAAAGGGTGACACGACTTTAAAGGTTAATCAAATGTCATTTTTTTAATTTTAAATAAAGTTATGCAAAAGTATGACTCCAACTTAAATATACATTAAACTGAAGTCATTCCAAAGTGTTACAACTTAATTTCAGACCCACTGGTTGTGGTATGTGTTTAATATAAAGAAGCAAAGTAGTCATTGAGTGTTTCATTTTAGTATTAGATGCTTGTTGGTTGTTTCTATGTTTAATATAAAGAAGGAAAGTATTCATTCACTATTTTGTGCAGGTACTAAACGCTCTAAAATAGTAAACTAAAAGTACTTTGTTGTACTTTATTTTCTGTCACATTGTAAATCACTGAAACTATTTTTGTATTTATTTTTTTTATTTTTTTTTGTCTTTTTCAACTTGGACAACCCGTTATATGGCTTGATGAGAGAAGACCATTTCAACTTTTCAAATAGTAAAAGGTGATGTTGTAGAGTGACGTCTTTAATAGAGCTTCGACCTTTTTGTGGTAGAGGATCTATATGAAACTTTTGATGAAGAAATCAACTATGTACTTTACTTTTTAAAGTTTGATTAAATGTGATGATATCTTGGAATTTCGAAATCTTTAATCAAAATTAATTAAACACAACATATTTATGAAAATAAAAGTTGTAAAGGTTGATATGAATTGAAAAATAATTAATTAATGAGCAAATGAGGTTTAAAAAGTGAAAACAAAGGAATAAAGATCACTAAAACATGAAAAGACTAATTCACTATTATTTATAGTTAAGGGACGTCTAACATGTAAAAGAAGGGTAGTAGATCGTCTAATGCTTTAACAAGAATTAGACGATTAGACAATTTATTTCAGTCTAGTACTGATTATAACGTTAGACATCTACTATTGATTAAAGCATTAGACAATATAATACTGATTAAAGTGTAATACCCTTGAAAATAGCTACAGAATACAAAAATAATCTAAAATTTAGTTTTAGAGATAAATAAGATGCAACCTGAATTTCTTTGTAGAGAAAAGTCAGTTGTTGAGTTTGAATAAATAGAAAAACAATTATTCAATTTTTCTTTTTTATAACAAAACAATTGTCTTTATAAAAATTGGTTCTCTTTAAATTTCTCTGTCTTCTCTTTAGATTTCTGATCGCATCTATTATTAGATAGACGATCAGAGGTCACCCATAAATTCTTGGTGTCAAGTGGAGTAAGAGTGTCCAATCAAATTCTTGAACAGAGTTAGGTTGCCCGTAATTTTAAGTTTTTGAAACTCCTTTGGATGTCTTTACTCTATACAGGTAAGGAAAGTTAGTTTGAATGTTTTTAATAGATATTGTAAGTACTTGCTTTGTGAATTTAGTTAAGGGAAGCTAATGGCATGCTCTTTTAAATGTTAGGTAAGAGAAACTAATTGCATGTTTCATTTAAATGTTAGGTAAGGGAAGTTAATTGTATGTTTTTTTATGTTAGTTTGAAATAGAGATGATCTAAAATGATGATATTTGGTAAGGGAAGTTAGTTTGAATGTTTTTAATAATAGATATTGTAATTACTTGTTTTATTAAGTATGAATTGGATTAATGTTTATGTATTGTATGATGTAGTATCAATGTTTGTGAATGATGTGGTGTGTTATTGACATATAGTATCTTTAAGAAAGGAGATACCCATGTTGAGATTGAATAACATGTACGTTGTTTGTAGATTTGTATAGAATAATGTATGTATCCTAGTTCTACTAGTAGATTAGAATCATATAGATGAGATTATCATATGGTGACAGTCGAAGGAGGTTCATATGACTGTGTCACGATGTGAAAAAGAACCAATTGGTCCAAATCATATGGATTAAAAGGTTTATATGACTGCGGCATGAAAAAGAATTGACACTACAAAAAAGTTTTAAATTATCTATAAAAATTACATACAAATGAAAATCTGTATGTAAAATTTACATTAGATACGGAATTTTACATACAGATTCACATCCGTATGTAAAATCAGCATTACATACAGAATTACATACGGATTCACATTCCTATGTCAAATCAACATTACATACAAATTTTTACCCATGAATTTGCATCTAGTGTATTACATACGAATTAAATCTGTAGGTAATATTATCCATACGTAAAATCAACATTACATACAAAATTACATAAGGATTCATATCCGTATGTAAAACCAGCATTACATACAAATTTTCATATACGAATTTAATCTATATGTAAATCGGTATGTAATCCAAATATTTACATTATTATTATTATTACTAAAATTGTTATTATTATTCTTATTATTAATATTATTATTATTACTATTATACTATTACTATTAATATTAATAATATTATGATTGTTATTATTATTATTAATATTATTATTATTATTATAAGTAATATTACAAATATTATTATGAATATTATTAATTAAAAATATTCTCATTATTAATATTATTAATATTATTGATATTATTATTAATATTTTTATTAATACTATTGTTATTATTAATATAATAATAATATTATTATTATTATGAATATTACTAATAGTATTAATAATATTATCATAATTATTATCATTAATATTAATACTAACATTATTAGTATTATCATTATTAATAGTTTAAACCTCGTCAAGATAAGAACAAAACACCCACCACAGTTTTCTCTCTCTCCCCCCTTCTTCATATTTCTCTCTCCCTTCTCTCTTGATTTTCACTCTCCATACCTCATTTGTTTCAGAATCTAATCAAGTGTTGTAATAGCTGAAGATCATAAGACCATTTCTAATCAATTAGAATCTCTAAGTTCCTATTTACTCTGAGGATCCTTTGTTCTCTATTTTTCGTTAACATTTTGTCATCAATATTGGTGGGAAGAGTTGAGAAAATTATTCCTCTCAACTTTGTCAACATCCAATTTTGTCCGAGTAATCTTTTAAATTAAAAATACGATAATAAAATAAAATAAAGAAATGAAAAAAAATGAAAAATGAATAAATAAAATTTTTGAATTTTTCCATTACAAAAAATAATTAATAATAAAAAACGAAAATAACAAAAATAAATAAATAAAAAATATATATAAATTCAAACAACATAACCTAAAAAAATAATAATAAATAATAAAAAATAACAAGAGAAGAAAATTGTTTTCAAATTGTTTCCTTCATTTGCACTAAAAAAAAATAAAGATAATAATAAAAAAAGAATCAGTCAATCTCACTCAATCTTAACTTCTCACAAAAAGAAAATAAAGATAATAATAAAAAAGGAATCAGTCAATCTTACTAAATCTTAATTTCTCACAAAAAAATTAAAGATAATAATAAAAGAAAAGAATCAGTCAATCTCACTCAATCTTAACTTCTTACAAAAAAAATAAAGATAATAATAAAAAAAGAACCAGTCAATCTCACTAAATCTTAACTTCCTACAAAAAAAAATAAAGATAATAATAAAAGAAAAGAATCAGTCAATCTCACTCAATCTTAACTTCTCAAAAATAAATAAAGATAATAATAAAATAAAAAGAATCAGTCAATCCACTCATGTTCTCCATTTCATAATAATAAAAAGTAAAATATGACCGTTCTCAAATTGTTTCATCTCACGTTCATCTACACTTCATCTTTAATAATAAAAAAAGGTCAATCTTTCAAAACTGCTTTGAACTACTTTTAATGCAGAATAAAAATAAATTAAATAATAAAAAAAGGATTCACTTAAGTGGTAACGATTCTTACATTAAGGGGGATTTGACGGACACAGATACGGAGAGAAAAAAAAAAGAGAACAGGAAAGAGCATTGAGAATAGAGAAAGAAGAAAGCACAGAAAAAAAAAACCAAGTTCAGGCACCAGTTCCACCACTCCCATCATGCACCTCCTACTTCGGAACCCATAAAAAACTACCTGAACCAACAACAGTACCACCCTCATAATCACAAAAAGATTAGATTTTTCATGGGGGTCAATAGAGGAAGGATGGTCAAACTCAAATAAGAGAAAAAAACGAAATTATGGGCTTCACAATTTTTCTCCACTGCACCTCCAAACCGCTCCACTCACGCCTCCACGCTGTCGGAAGCCGTCGCCGACGGCAACGCCTGCTGTCGCCGCCGTCAACCATGTTCGTCGTTGTCACCATGCACCTCCACGAGACTCGCTCCACTCACGCCTCCACATTGTCGGAATCCGCCGCCGTCAATCATGCCTGTCATCATCGTTGTTGCCCATGTCAACCATGCCAATCTACCCTGCCACAGCGCCTCACGTGCATCCCTCAAACCCTAGTGGGTTTCTAATTAATGGGGTGCTCTCTGCACCCCCCATGTGTTTGTGCATGCACCCACACTCTTCTTATTCCCAAAATGCCCTTGGCCATAAGTGGGTTTCTGACTAGTGAAGCTACTTCCTGCACCTCCATTAATTAGGATCTGCACCCCAGCTTTTCACAATTCCTAAAATACCCTTAAAACTAGTTGGGTTTTTTTTGGTTTGTGGAGGTACTTCCTGCACCCCCATTAATTAAGATATGTACCCGCACTCCCCTCAATTACCAAAATGCCCTTAGTCATGGTTGGATTTCTAATTAGCGGATCTACTTCCTGCACCCCCATTTATTAAGATCTACACTCCAATTCTTTTTAATCCCCAAAATGCCCTTAGTCATAGTTGAGTTTCTAATTGGCGGATCTACTTCCTGCACCCCCATTAATTAAGATCTACATTCCAATTCTTCTTGATTCCCAAAATATCCTCAACCCTGATTGAATTTCTGACTAGTGGAGCTACTTCCTGCACCACCCCAATTAGTATTTGCACCTGGTACCTTATTCAAAGCCAGGCTTTAAACCTGACACCTTATTCAAAACCCAGGCTTTAAACCTGGCACCATTACTCAAAGCCCAGGCTTTAAACCTAGCATCGTTACTCAAAGCCCATGTTTTAAACCTGGCACCTTATTCAAAGCCCAGGCTTTAAACCTGGCACCATTACTCAAAGCCCAGACTTTAAACCTGGCACTGTTGCTCAAAGCCCAGGCTTTAGACCTGTCATCGTTACTCAAAGCCCAGGCTTTAAACCTGGCACCTTACCCAAAGCCCAGGCTCAAACCTGGCACCTTACTCAAAGCCCAGACTTTAAACCTGACACTGTTATCCAAATCCTAGGCTTTAAACTTGGCATTGTGTCATTCACTTACCTTATTTTCAAACACAAGCTTTCAAAAATTTCAAAAAAATATCAAGACAACCAACAATCTTATCAACAAAGAACTACGTAACCCTGATTCTCCACCCTTAAATGGAGATATGTAGGAACAAGGTCAAACCTTGTCGGGCCCTTTCCCAAAATAAAAAATATTTTTCTTTATTTTTATTTGTATTTTTTGTCTTTTTTTTCCTTTTTGGGAAAATAAACATTTTACAAAATCACACTTATTTTACTCATTTAATTAAAGGTATCATCTTAGGATGGGCGTTGTGGGGGTGCTAACACCTTTCCCACACGTAACCGACTCCCGGACTCAAAATCCGTTTTCGCAAACTTGTCTTATCTTACTTTTTGGTTTTCCATAGTTTTTCCTAATAAACTATGATGGCGACTCTTCTATTTTAAAAAAATAATTTTATTTTGTTCTTCGTCCTCGTTGTGACCCTGGTTGCGACAAACTTGATTAAGATTATACTAAAAGTTTGTGTTATTTGGATAACATGTTTTAGATCCCTAAATTTGGACTATTGTCATTGTTTGATTGGAGGTTGGAGGAAGTGATAGGGAATCGTCTTCTAAGGTAAGGAAAGCTAGTAACTTGTTTATACTAGTTAATTACTTTCAAATAGAAGCCTAGGATAGAAGACTTTGATATATGATTATCAGTGCTCAAGTCTTTCTTGCAGGTCTGACTGGTCCTTGTGCACAGAATGAGTTTGATTGTTTATCCTGATTTGGTGTGATTAATTGACCTTTTTTGAATAATGATGTTAGAAAGTAACATGTGAGAACATTTTGATTGTTGTTTGTTGGAATTGATATGTTATGTGTGATGATTGATTTATAAACTTGTATGTAACCATTATGGTTGAAATGAAACCAGTGTACTGGGGGTTGAAAAGAAATTAAGGTACAATGGTTACATATACATCTTTGAATTTTGAATGCATGTTAATACTTGGTAGTAGATAAAAGTTAGTTATTTTGAAAAGTCATTTTTTGATGCTTTCACTTAAGCGAGGGAATCTTGCTAAAGCGAAGTATGCAGAAAAGATTCACTTTGCAAGTCTTACTTGAGCGAGTCTTTGAAAAAAGCATAGTGCTCTCAGGTTGATTTTCGCTCAAGCAAGAAGCTTTTCGTCCAAGCGAGAACATATTTTCGCTCAAGCGAGAGTAATCTCGCTCAAGCGAAAATAACATTGAAAGTAGAGCGTTCTCTGAACCATTTTCGCTCAAGCGAGGGGAAATGTCGCTCAAGCTAAAATATTCTTGCTCAACTTAAAAAGAAAAAACAAATTATTTCTTTTTTTCTTCTCTTCTTCTTTTATTTTTTTCCTCCTTTCCTTTATTCTTTTTTTTTATGTATTAAATGTTTTATGGTTTGAAATTATATATATTTTTTTATCTATAAGCATCGAATGACAAATGCTACATAATTATTGGGCTATTATAAATATTACTATTATAAATACTAACATTATTATTATTAATATAATAAAATTATTAATATTATTGATATTATTATATTGTTATTAGTTTTAATATTATTAATATTATTGATGATATTATTAGATATTATCATTTTTAATAAAAGTGTTACTATTAATATTATTAGTATAATAATATTATTGTTATTATCGTAAACATTATTAACAATATTAGTAATATTATTTTGATTATTATTATTATTACTATTATAAAATTATTATTAAAATTATTATTATTATTATTATTATTATTATTATTAATGTTAATATTGTTACTATGATTATTATTAATGTTGATATATTAATAGTTATTATTATTATTATTAATGTTATTATTAATTATAAAAATCATAATCACAATAATAGTAGCAGCAATATTATTATTATTATTATTAATGTTATTATTATTGTTATTATTATTAATGTTATTATTATTTTTATTATTATTAATGTTATTATTATTATTATTAATGTTATAATTATTATTAATAATATTAATATTATTATTAATTATAGAAATCATAATCATAATAATAATAACAATAGTCATAATAAGAATATTAATAATCATATTGTGACAACAAAGTTAATCTAATTCAATGGTAAGGTGAGTTCTCTATATATGTGGGATCCCAACTAATGTAAATTGTTACTAATATTGATAACATTAATAAAAATAACTAAAATAATATTAAAAATAATCATAAAAAAATAGATATAGTAATAATAAAAGTAGTAAGAATATTGAAAAAAGAATGGAAATATTTTTTTAAAAATAGATATTCGTTACATACATTAATTTCGCTTATAAAAGTCACACGAATTTTTCTGTATGTAAAATTCTGTTAATAAATTACATACGAAATAAATTCGTATGTAATTCCGTTGGTAAATTACCTACGAGCTTATTACATATGCATTTTCATCCATATATAAAATGATTAAATACAAATTTTTGGTCATTACATACATATTTTGTTCATATGTAATTTCAATTTTTTTTTGTAATGCGTTTGTACCAAATCATATGAATTAAGTGTGTCACATGAATGTGATGTGTTATGATAATGTGATGTATAAGATGAATTATGAAAGTCTAGTATGTTGTACATTTGGTTGTGATTGAAATTTAATTTAGAAAAACACATTTTTTTTAACTCACTAGCTCACTAGCTTATCCTTCTTTTTGTATGGTATTTGTTTTGTTTTTAAATATGTGATAATCGTGTATTACACTTGAACATAACATTTTGGCAGGTGGTGCGATTCCTCAGTGAATAGATGAAGAAGTCTAATTTTATTTTACTTTTTGATTATAAGAAAATATTTTTTATTAAATATTACATAGAGAAGTATATTTTAAAATATATAATAAATATATGAATATTTATATTTAAGTCTATTGTATAATTTTTATATAATAAAATTTTTATTATATGAAAAATATGAAATGTTACAATTTAATAATATTTAGATGAATAAGAGGGTCTGATGCAGACGTTAAAGCTATAGTAGAATATTTATGAGGCACGCTAACACTTTATTGGCTTAAAAAGAGTTTATCTCAAAGAAACGGTGAAAATAACAACAACAGTGCCACTAGCCTACAAACGGTGGAGCGATGGCCATCCTGATTCCAACGTCTCACACCTGTATGGGAATTCATAAATGCTTTATCAAGGAACACAACATAGAGAGGGAAAATAAAAAGTTTCAGAGAGAGAATAGAGAATACTAACAAAGTTCCTTCCTTCATGTCCTTCCCCCTTCCTCTGCTCCTTAACAAAATAATCCTTTGCCTCCTTTCTTCTCTGGATCGCTTACTCCTCCTTTAACTGAATGTTTGGCTTTGTTGGTATCATTACTCCCTCCATTGATTAGAACCTTGTCCTCAAGGTTGAATGCTGGATATTGGCTTTGTATGTCTGCATAACGTTCCCAGGTAGCTTCTTCGGGGGTCAGGCCCTTCCAATGAATAAGGACTTCTTCCGGCCATTTTTCATTCTTCTTGATCATGCGATTACCGAGAAGTGCATGCGGTTGTAATGAATAACCCTTATCGTTCAATAACAAAGGCTCAGGCACACAAGCTGGTTGTGGATGACCTTCGCATTTCTCCAATACTGACACGTGAAAGACTGGATGGATTTGAGCTGTTGGAGGCAGTTGTAATTTGTATGCTACTGGGCCAACGAGAGCTAAAATTGGAAATGGTCCAAAATAACGCATGGATAACTTCTGGTTTTGAATTAACCGCAGTGAGTGTTGTCTAAAAGGTTGCAATTTCACATAGACAAAATCTCCCACTTTGTATTCCACATCTCTTCTATGACTATCAGCTTGAACTTTCATTCTCCATTGGGCCTTCGCTATATTAGCTTTCAAAAAATCAAGTAAAGCATTTCTGGATTGTAGTTGTTCTTGTATAGCCTATGTGTCTCCTACTTGAACATCATAACGGAGTAAAGGAGGTGGGTCTCTACCAAAAACAACTTTATATGGAGACATGTCAATACCAAAGTGCAAAGAAGTATTATAACCATAGGCTGCCCACGGTAATAGCTTAGGCTAATCCTTTGGTTTTGCTTGAGTGTAGCAATTCAAATACGTTTCCAAGCACCTATTGAGAACCTCGGTTTGTCCATCTGATTGAGGGTGGTAGGCTGAGTTGCGTGCTAGTTTAATGCCTTTACGAGCACAAATTTGTTCCCAAAATTTACTGGTAAAAACCTTATCACAATCTGAAACAATGGTTTGAGAGAGGCCATGAATACTCACTATCTCTTTAATAAATACATCAGCTACTTTAGGGGTTGAAAAATCAGTTGTTAGGGGAAGGAAGTGAGCAAATTTGGATAAACAATCAATGATAACCAATATAACCGAATAACCATGGGATAGAGGAAGGCTTGTGATAAAATCCATAGCAATGTTTTGCCAAATTTGATTTGGAATGGGCAAAGGTTGTAGTAAACCAGCAGGGGGTTGATTGTTATACCTTACTTGTTGGCAAATGGAACAAGCTCTAATATATTCCTTGACCGTGATGGCCATGTTCTTTCAAACAAATTGAGCAGAGAGTCGAGCTAATGTTTTCTGGTATCCACCATGACCACCCAGTAAGGAATCATGAAATTCTTGCAAAAGTTGTTGTTTGACTGCAGAATTGGCAGGTGTAAACAGTTTATCCTTCCAAAACCACAACCCCTTTTTAATTGTTAAGCTTCCTATTTTCAATTCAACTACAGTAAATTCATCAATAGGTGTCAAGTGTTGTAGTTCCTGTTGCAGTATAGGAATCCAAGAACTGGTAATCGAAGTTATGGACAGAAATGCACGAGATAAGCTGTTTGCTCCCTGGTTTTCAATTCCTGCTTTATATTCAATTGAAAAATCATATCCCAATAGCTTAGCCAACCAGACTTGTTGTTCAGGGGTTTGGATAACCTATGCTTGGAGCTCTTTCCAACTTTTGTGATCCGTTCTTATGGTGAATTTTTGGCCTAATAAGTAATGACGAAATTTGGTTATAGCTGTCACTATAGCCTACATTTCCCTAGCATAAACAGATTGTTGTTGAGCTCCAGGAGATAGCTTTTTGGAAAAATAAGCAATAGGATGGCCATGTTGACTGAGAATCGCACCAATGCCTGATCTTGATGAATCAGTTTCTAGGACAAACGGTTGAGAAAAATCACGAACTGTTAATACAGGTGCTTGTGCCAGAGCCTGTTGCAATTGCCTGAATGTTGCAGTGGCCCGATCAGACCATTTAAACCCATCTTTCTTCAACAAGTCTGTAAGAGGAGCTGTCACTACTGCAAAGTGGCGAATAAATTTGCGATAATAGCTGGCTAATTCCAAAAATGCCCTTAATTGTCGTATTGATGAAGGTATAGGCCAATGAGTCACAGCTTGAATTTTAGTGGAGTCCACTTTAACCCCATCCCTGGACACCACATGCCTGAGATACTCCATTTGTGTTTGACCAAAAGAGCACTTGGATAGTTTGGCAAACAAAGTATGTTTTCTGAGAAGCTCTAGTACCTGCCTCAAATGTTGAATATGAGTTTTCCAATCTAGGATATAAACTAAGATATCATCAAAAAATACCAACACAAACTTGCGTAGTACCTTGGCAAAGATGGAATTCATAAGGCTTTGGAATGTTGTCGGTGCATTAGTTAAGCCAAAAGGCATCACCCTCCATTCATATAAGCCATGGTGAGTTCTGAATGCTGTTTTTAAGCAATCTTCATCTTTGACTCGAATTTAATGGTAACCGGAACGCAGATCAAGTTTAGAGAAGTACTGAGCACCAAATAACTCATCTAATAACTCATCCACAGCTGGCATAAGGAATGAGTCCTTAATGGTGGCAGCATTCAAGGCCCTATAATCATTGCAAAATCTCCATGTACCATCTTTTTTTTTAACTAGTAAGACGGGTGAGGAGAAAGGGCTTGTACTAGGTTGGATTACTCCCTCTGCCAACATATCAAATACCAATCTTTCTAACTCATCTTTTTGACAATGTGGATACCTATAAGGCCTGACTTTGATAGGAGCTATGTTTGGTAATAAATGGATGGCATGGTCATGTACTTTGGAAGGGGCAAGCCATGTGGAGATTTGAACACATCCTGATAAGTTTGTAGTGATAAAGCCAATTCGGGATCTGTGTGCAGGTAAATCTGTTTGGAGCGAAGAGGATTCCAATTGTGGCTGAATAGCATTCATTGTAATTGTATGTTACTGAATTTTAATAGGCACATTGTGAACCTGACCATCACACTTCAGCAATTCACCACTGCCTACCTGCACTTTGAAAGAAGGAACCTTATACCAAGGTATAACTAGGCGTTTTACTAAGGCAGGATGGATAAAATTATCTAAGCTCCCTTCATCCATTAATATATGAATATCTCTACCCTGAACAGTCCCAGAAAAACGAATAGAACCTCTTGCTTGTAAACCGGTTAAAGCATTGTAAGAAAGTTGTAATGGCACTGTCAACTGACTGATATCCGCGGAATTTGTAGAAGTGGTATCAATATCTTCAATTTGTTGCTCAGGTTATGTAAGCACTTCCTCCACAGATTGAATAATAAAGTATTGCTTGGCTACACATTTATGACCAGTGCTAAGTTTTGCATCACAAGTGAAACAAAGGTTATTCTCCCTCCGAACACTACTAGAAAAATCATTAATAGTGACTAAAAAATCGGTCACTGATTAAAACAGTGACCGATTTAGCGGCCAAACTTTTCAGTCGCTATTTTGCTGGTCGCTGATGCATAGTGACCGATTCTGTGACCGATTTTAAAAATATTTTTAAAAAATTTTCGAATAATATTTTTGTTAAAAAAAATTATTTTAACATCTATTATTCCTCTTATTATTGAACCCAGGACCTCTCACCAGCTTGAGAGAACCTACAACCATCAGACCAAAGTAACTTTTCTGTCTTGTTAAAATTATTTTTATACTTACTATTACAATTACAATTACTATTAATATTATTATTATTATTATTATTATTATTATTATTATTATTATTATTGATATTCTTATTATTATTGATATTATTATAATTACACTTATTAATATTACTATTATTAGCAATATTATTATTGATATTATTATTATTATTATTATTATTATTATTATTATTATTATTATTATTAATTTTTTTTATTATTATTATTGATATTGTTATAATTATAATTATTCTTCTTATAATTATTATTATTATTATTATTATTATTATTATTATTGATATTATTATTACTCATTTTATTATTCTTATTATCAGTGACCGAATCTGTGATCGATTCTGTGATCGAATCTGTGACCGATTCTGTTACCGAATCTATGACCGATTGTGTAACCAATTCTGTGACCGAATCTGTGACCGAATTTGTGACCGATTTTTTCGGTCATCGATAGTGACCAATTTTTTCCGTCACCGATAGTGACCGATTTTTTCTGTCACCGATAGTGACCGATTTTTTCGGTCACCGATAGTGACCGATTTTTTCGGTCACTATTTGGCAATTTTCTAGTAGTGGAAATTGGATTTCTGTTGGTGACAATTTTCGCATAAAAGGGGTTTTATGAGGTGTCAGTAATAACGGTGGTTTACTGTCTACTGGAGCTATGGTAGGATTGACCTGTTTGGATTGGGTTGGCAACTGAATTTTTTGTGCAGAAACAATTGGAGCTGAGGATGATGTGCGCCAACGTTGCGGATAGGGTGCAAAATTTTTTTCAAATAAACGAGCCAAAGAAACTACCTGCATGAGAGAAATTGGACATCTGGATTTCACTTCTCATCTCAGCTTTGGATGTAATCCACCAATAAAACAGTCTAAGAGTAATACATCATCCATTCCATATACTCTAGCAGCCAAATCATTAAAGACATCAAAATTGTTGGCAACCGAACTGGATTGTTTTAATTTGAATAACTCTTCTTGGGGATTTTCAAATTGAGAGGGTCCAAATTGAATTTGAAGAGTTGTGGATAGAGTAATCTAGTCTTGTCCTTGATTCAATTTTTCCCAAATCTGAAACCAAGCTAATGCTCTGCCTTCAAGACTAACCGCGATCAAATCCATCTTATGTTCCTCTGGCACATAGTAAATACGAAAAAAACGTTCAGCTCGGTAGATCCATTGAAGGATGTCCTCACTTCCAGAAAAATAGGGAAAATCAACCCTCATCTGTCGTGGAATTGTGAATGGCGAAGACGGTTGTCGGGGATGTTGCTCAAGTTTTTGAGCCAACTAAACCTGCAAGGAAGCAAGAGCCTGCGTGATTGCAATCAACTGTTCATTATATCCATCAGCTTGCTCGGTGAGTTTGTTAATGGTCGCTTGCATCGTCTGCATACGGATCTAGTCCCTTATTGGACTCAATGAAAGCACCAAATGTCAAGCATATTTAATATTTGATTAAATTAATTTATATATATATATATATATATATATATATATTGTGTGTGTGTGTGTGAACATATTGGTAGAATAGACTATGTTGTGAGGAATTAAAGATTTTAGTTATTTTTTTACATTCATTTAAAAAGATTTTAATATGTTGTGATAGATTATAAGTATTTCTAAAAACATTTGAATTGAAAACACTAACGAAAGTATGTACTCTCTTTACCCATGTCTTTTGTGCGTTTTTGATATTTAATCTTTTTTTAGAAGTTTCAATCGGTTCGAGTTTTGCAAAGAACTTACTAACATATAAATATATTTGATAGAAATAATTAAATTAATTAAGAATTGAAAAAATAGCCTATTTTTAATTAATTAGTATTTAAAACGAAATTGTAAATATTTTTGAACTACTTCCTTAAAAAAATTTAAACCAACTATAAATTGAAGGTTTGAATTAATTAGCTATTGCTTAACAACTTCTATGGGATTGTCTGTAAAGGTTTTTCCATTTTACTTAACATCAATATCTCACAGTTATCAACTTGTCAATTTTTTCAATAAATTAATTATAACAAATCGAATATCATAATATATTAATAATTTATTTTTTTAATATAATATAAATTATAACAAATTTTATTATAAAATAACTCTAACTTATACTCGTATTTGCAATATAATTAAAAAGACACATTTATAAACTCGTATTTTTATTTATGAAAAAACATTAATTTTTTTTAAGTTATAAAAATATTATTTATTTTAAACCTAAGTTTTAGTTTTTAAATTAAATTTTGTACAAAAATCTGTTATTTTTAATACTGATAAAAAAATTTATATCATAATTCATACTAGATCATAATATATTAATTTAAATAAAATTTCTTTATTTGAAACGATTTCCTATTTTTTATTCTCCAATTATATAAATCGTTTTTCAATATTTTACAATAAAATAAAATTCAGTATAAATACACTAGTTGTACTTTTTTATTTATAATTCAGAAATTAGATAAATTTAAAAGCACTTACACAATTTACAGGACATGATATTTTTTTTAGTGCGCAAATAGGACATGATCATTAAATATTCACGGATAAAAAAAATATTCATTATGTTTGAAACCATACTTTTCATATCATAGGAACTTTATTACATAAATATTATATAATAAACTTGAATATAAAAATTCATATATTCATCATGTATTTCAAAATATACTTTTCCAAATAAGATTTAATAAAAATATCTTCATAAAATTACAAATAAAATAAGGTTTCTCTAACAATTCACTTGGGACTTTTACAAATAAAACAAGGTTTCTCTAACAATTCACTTGGGACTCACACCACCTGTCAAATCTTCTGCTCACTGTAATATTTGTAATATAATATACACTATCATCACAGATTTAAAAACAAAACAAATAACACACAAAAAGAAGGTAAGCTAGAGATTTTTAAGAAAATATATTTTCATCAATTAAATTTCTATCTCAATCAAACACCAAAATATCAAGCTTTCATACTTCATCTTATATCATACATATACTGACTCACAAACAAAAGTACTAGACTCTCTACTTCCGAAAGACACTCGTGCATTGAGTTAGACTCAGAGGTGTCATATACCATCCATTTGTTCTGATACCCTATGAGATCACAAATCTAAAGAGAAGGTAGAAAACTTTAAATAGAAATTGTTTGAGAGATGCTGGTTTTCACAAGAATGAAACTGTATATCTTCTTAGAAAGGGAGTGATTTGTTAGTTTTTATAAACAAAATATCTTCTTAGAGATAATTGGTGGTTTTTATTAAAATAAAACATAATATCTTCTTATCTTCTTAGAAAGGGAGCGATTTGTTAGTTTTTATAAACAAAATATCTTCTTAGAGATAATTGGTGATTTTTATTAGAATAAAACATAATATCTTCTTATGGAGAGAGTTGATAGTTTTTATAAAAATAAATATCTTCTAAGAGAGAGAATATCTTCTAAGAGAGAATTGGTGGTTGTTATAAAAATAAAAATTAAATAACTAACTTTTACTTATGTTACAAAAATAGGTATTATCTTATTTATATCTAAAATTAAATTCTAGGTTAATTTTTATTCCATAGCTATTTTCTAGGATATTAGAAACCACCTTGAAAAGTCTTCATCATGCTAGTTCTTCTTAATTTGTGTATATTATATTATATATATATATATATATATATATATATATATATATATATATATATATATATACATGTGTATAAAATAATTTATAATTTTGCAATTCATGTGTTAAAATACTAATACAATTAAAATTTTAAACTTATGAAATAAAAATAGGAAAATGACATTTTATAACATTTCTGTTATCAACATTAAAATAAAATTTAAATTTTCAAAATTTTAAATTGTATATATAATTTTAATTTTATTAGTATTTTAGCACAAATTATAAATCAATATATATGACTAAAACATGTTAATAGATAATATTTTTAAAACTTAAAGACGAATTTAATGTTTTTTCATAAACGTGTATAAATATTTCCTTTTTATTATATTTCAAATTCAAGTAAATAAAAGATTAAAAAATATGAAAATATTACAATGAGTGAACATGAAAAACAAATTATATTTTAAAATATTAGAGATAATATAATTATTTTTATTATATTTCAAATTAAAGTAAATTAAAAAGATTAAAAGATATGAATGAGTGAACATGAATATAAAATATTAAATTATATTTTAAAATATTAAATATAAAGATAATATAAATATGTTTATTATATTTCAAATTAGAGTAAATAAAAAATTAAAAAATATAAAAATATTATCTGAGCATGCGAATATAGATAATATAATTATCTTTAAATGTTACCTTATTGATATAATAAAATTTATTATATCAATAAATGAACAAGACTTTTGAAAGTGGTTTCAAATACATTTCTAATGAATATTTTTATTAGCGAAAAAATAATAATTATGTCCTATAAATTGTGTAAGTTGTTTAATTTTAAAGTATGTTTATTGAATTTGATTTTATTTGAAAATATTAAAAAATGATTTACATCATTTCAAATAAAAAAGTATAATTTATTAATATATTATGATGTAGTATGGATTACCATATTGATGATGAGTAAAATTTTTGATCCAATATTAGAAACTAACATTTATTTTTGTAAAATTTAATTTAATGACTAAAATTTACGTTTAAAATAGATAATATTTTTAAAACTCGAAAAACATCATAAACAAAAATACTAGTATATAAACTTTTTATTATCTTTCAAAATTCAAGTAAATAAAAGATTAAATAAATATGAAAATATTATACTGAGCTAATGGGAATATAGATAATTATCCTTAAATGTTACGACAAAAAAAATTAAATTATCCTTTAAAAGATTAAATTATCTTTATAGTTAATATTTCAAATTCAAGTAAATAAAAGATTATAGGATACGAAAATATTACAACCTGAATATAAAAAAAAATTAAATTATGTTTTAAAATGTTAAAAATAAAGATAATATAATTATCTTTATTGTATTTCAAATTTAAGTAAATAAAAGATTAAAAAATATGAAAATATTACAAAGAGTGAATATGAATATAAAAAATTAAATTATGTTTTAAAATATTAAATATAAAGATGATATAATTATTTTTATTATACTTCAAATTCAAATATAAAGAGTGTTCTTCTCCTCATCTCTCATTGTCTTTTGTGGTTTCATTCATTTTATTTTTGTATTTTTTGGTTTTGATAGATTTCATTTGGGTTGATTTCCGTTCACTGGTTTTGTTCTCACTATTTACAAGAGGTATGTTTTCTTATCTTTATATGCTTGGAATGCTTTCTGGATATTTGTATCATAGATTTAGGGTTTCAAAAATTTTTAGACGAAAAAACTTTAAATGGCCATAACTTTTGATAGAATGCTCGAATTGAGACGCTCCAAAAATAAAAGTTTATTGAAATTGCATAATGAAGTTCCTCGGCCATCTAAGGGGATTTGACAATTTTTTTTTTTCCAAAATTTTATCGTTTACCCTATTTTTTGTATTTTTTTAGATTTTAGTCTACTATTTCATCTATTTATACTTGTCAAAAAGTTGTTATTTTATGTATTGGAGATTTATCAAAGCGATTCTAGAAAATTCTAATTTTTTTTTTTTAAAAACAGTCCTATTACGTCGGTTGTGAGGCTTCCAGACGTCATAGAGTGAAGTTAAACCGACGTGGTGATGATCTTCACTACGTCGGTTGTTTAACCAACGTCATTTTCAAAGTATCCTGGACCAATGTCGGTTCGGGACCCGACGAGGCCTTTCAAAACCGACAAGGCTATTTTTACTAGTGAATTTATGTTTAGAATAGATAATATTTTTAAAACTCGAAAAACATCATAAACAACTATTTTTACTAGTGAATTTATGTTTAAAATAGATAATATTTTTAAAACTCGAAAAACATCATAAACAAAAATACTAGTATATAAATTTTTTTTATTATCTTTCAACATTCAAGTAAATAAAAGATTAAATAAATATGAAAATATTAATGGGAATATAGATAATTATCCTTAAATGTTACGACATAAAAAAATAAATTATCCTTTAAAAGATTAAATTATCTTTATGGTTAATATTTCAAATTCAAGTAAATAAAAGATTAAAGGATACAAAAATATTATAACATGAATATAAAAAAATTAAATTATGTTTTAAAATATTAAAAATAAAGATAATATAATTATCATTGTATTTCAAATTTAAGTAAATAAAAGATTAAAAAATATGAAAATATTACAAAGAGTGAATATGAATATAAAAAATTAAATTATGTTTTAAAATATTAAATATAAAGATAATATAATTATTTTTATTATACTTCAAATTCAAGTAAATAAAAATTGAAAAATATGAAAATATTACAAATGAGCATATGAATATAGATAATATAATTATGTTATTGATATAATAAATATAGTTAAGATTCACATTATATTAAAAATAAAAAAACAAATTATTGATACTCAATTATAATATGATAATTTGAAAAGTGGATAAAATATCTTAAAAGTGGAATTTCAGATATTCAGTAAAATTCTATTATATGATTTGTTTTAGGTTTTAATTGAAAGAGTCATTAGGTTCATCAAAAATCATAGGAAGAACCATATTATTCTCAAACTATTAGGGGGAAGTTATCAATCATGTGGCAGGGTAAGAGCAAGAGTGGCAAGGAATCATTATGGCCATCATTAACAGAATGTTTTCTCCACATTAATAGAAGAAGAGATATTGGCATGCCAATTATACCAGAACGGAATGTTGACTTTTCTGATCTCTTCATTGGGTACAAGTTTTCTAGTGGTGCTCACACTCAAATTTACCATGCTATATAT
>Ga0209489_102828_pt1 | contig 34702 bp, 27 predicted proteins | sample SiratrowhiteBW_FD_187527 | JGI IMG/M metagenome (GOLD analysis project Ga0209489, IMG submission 187527) | Root nodule microbial communities of legume samples collected from California, USA - Siratro white BW (SPAdes) (version 2) | ecosystem: Host-associated > Plants > Roots > Nodule | place... | reverse complement strand
TTCAATCCGCTTCCACTCCGCCTCACTCAGCCAATATAGCTTTTGCCCCATCAAGCCCCCCTTCGACTCGGAGGTCTTGAATCACAACTCCGCCTCAGCGGGAATCCCTATTGAGTACAGACCCTAGTGCAGACATAACACTGCCGCCTTATTCCACAGTCACCGATTTTGCTAGGTTACGCGGCTGATCCACGTCCGCGCCCCTTACGAGGGCGGTATGGTAAGCCAAGAGCTGAACCGGAATGGCATAGACCATCGGCGTAAAGCTTGCGACCATCTCCGGCAGAACAATGGTCATGAGTGTGTCCACTGCCGCTTCCAAAGCACCCCTCGAATCGGTGATCAGGATGATCTTGCCGCCCCGAGCCGCCACTTCTTGCATATTCGAGACGGTCTTCTCGAAGACCTCGTCATAAGGCGCGATCACCACCACAGGCATTGCCTCATCTATCAGTGCGATCGGTCCGTGCTTGAGCTCGCCGGCGGCATAGCCTTCTGAGTGGATATAGGCAACTTCCTTCAGCTTGAGTGCGCCCTCCAACGCTAAGGGGGCCGATGTGCCACGACCGAGATAGAGCACGTCTCTTGTATCGGCGATATAACGCGCGAGCTTCTCGATCTGCGGCTCGATCGACAGCGCCGCAGCAATCAACCGCGGCACTTCGATAAGCTCACGCACAAGGTTCGATTCGTCGATCTCAGACAGCTTACCGCGCTCTCTTCCCGCTGCCACGGCAAGCGCGGCCAATACCATTAGCTGGCAGACGAACGCCTTGGTCGAGGCGACGCCGATTTCCGGCCCCGCGAGCGTCGGCAGAACGGATTCGCTCTCCCGCGCAATCGTCGACGTGGGGACGTTGACCACAGATATCGTGTGCACGCCCTGCTCCTTGGCGTATCGCAGGGCAGCTAGCGTGTCAGCGGTTTCGCCCGACTGCGAGATGACGATCGCGAGATCGCCCCGGCGCAAAGGCGCCTCCCTGTAGCGGAACTCGGACGCCACATCGATCTCAACAGGTAAGCGCGCCAGCCGCTCAAACCAGTATTTGGCGATGTGTCCGGCATAGCTTGCAGTGCCGCACGCGGTAATTGAGATGCGCTGTATGGATTTAAAATCGAACGGCAATGTAAGCGGCAGGGCGACGCGCTTGGCCGCGATGTCGAGATAATGCGCCAATGTCTTGCCGGCCACCGTCGACTGCTCGTGGATTTCCTTCGCCATGAAGTGGCGATAATTCGATTTGTCTACAAGCAGCGACGATACGCCAGACTTTGATGTTTCCCGCTGGACGACAGATCCGTCTGAGCTATAAATCACGCACATCGTGCGCGTAAGCACTGCCCAGTCGCCGTCCTCAAGATAGGTGATGGTGTCGGTCAAAGGCGCGAGCGCAATCGCGTCCGATCCTAGATACACTTCGCCGTTACCATGTCCAATCGCAAGGGGCGACCCCTTACGCGCACCGATCAAAAGGTCATCGTGGGCCTTGAAAAGGAATGCCAGTGCGAAGGCACCGCGCAGCCGCGGCAGCGATGCTTGTACCGCATCCTGCGGCGAGTAGCCCTTCTGGAGATAAGATTCGACGAGATGCGCCACCACCTCCGTGTCTGTCTCTGAGTTAAAATGGGCCCCATTCCGCTCCAGTTCGGCTCGCAGCTCGCGGAAATTCTCAATGATCCCATTATGAACGACCGCGACGTTCTCCGTCGCATGCGGGTGAGCATTGCTCTCAGTCGGCCTTCCATGTGTCGCCCAGCGGGTATGACCGATGCCGGTATGACCCGACGGAGGACAATAGCGCAGCTGCTCCTCAAGGTTTCTCAGCTTACCTTCAGCGCGGCGGCGCTCGATACGGAGACCTTCGAGAGTCGCGAGGCCTGCGGAGTCGTACCCGCGATATTCCAATCGCTTGAGCGACGCGACCAACTGCCCAACGACCGGTCCGCGCCCCAGAATGCCAACAATTCCACACATATCGATCAATGCAGCCCAAGTTAAGGATTCCGACGTCCTCTACAGGAACTCGGTCATGAAATTCGCTTGTCCCATGCTAACGGTGTCAAGTTCGGGATCTTTCGAGGCCGCCTGTATCGCCGCCGCATTCACAAGCGTGAGTTAGATCTCTTTCAGCCCTATCGCTTCGCCCGGCTACATCCCGCTTTTGGCCGCCGATCGAGTTCAAACCGCGCAGCAGCTCTAACTTGAATTGTCCTGTCTTAGTGGAGACATTTTTCCGGCGCGGATTTAAGAGACTTATCATAATCGAACCGAGGCAACTTACGCTCGGTCAAGGTTAAAGGATTGGCGTCGAAGCTCCATTGTACGAAGGTAAGCTCTCGGCATCAAAACGTTCGACGATCTATACCAACGTTTGCTACTCCTTCTCACTTTGTCTCGCGTCGACCGTCCACTGCCTGCCGCGAGTTGGTTATTGGCAACGGCGCTTTGTGAGTGGACCTGCAGACTTCGTATTCTGTTCGGCAGTTAACAGCGCTTTGTAGACTGCGGCTCTATGGGCAGGCTTGTCTGTGTGCTGGCTTGCATGCCGTCATTCCAACAAATGCATTGACGAATGCGGCCTCAGCACGTCGCGCTCTCTCCCGCCATGACGAGACCACGCGAATGCGCACATGCGCCCGCGGATAGATAAGGAGCACGGACCTCACTTTGATCTCATTGGAAAGATTGCCCGAGGGCAAGCGCGCCCAGGGCGTAATGGCGTTTTGCCATCCATCTCGCCTGCTAAGTATCGCGTCGCTGGGGTTAGTGAGATTCATCTTTGAAGCCCAAGGCTCCTCCAGTCCAAATATAAATCAATGTATATAGTGTGCATTCCTGCATGATGTGTATGACTGGAGCTAACGATCGCTTTCGTTTAATGGCGGGTGGGAGCGCGCGTGCGCATCTAGAATTTTTCGAGAAACGGCTTCGCAATGGTGTTTCAGAGCGAGGCTCTTTGCGGCGCAACTAAGGGAGACCATGGCGGCTCAGGAGTCAAAGGGGCGCGTTGCGCTGATGACGGGCGTCACCGGCCAGGACGGCGCCTATCTCGCCGAACATCTGCTGTCGCTCGGCTACGTCGTGCACGGCATCAAACGGCGCTCGTCCTCATTCAACACCGCGCGTGTCGACCATCTCTACCAGGACCCGCATGTCGGCGAGGTTCCATTCCTGATGCACTATGGCGACATGACGGATTCGACCAATTTGATCCGCCTGGTGCAGCAGATCCGGCCGACCGAGATCTACAATCTCGCAGCTCAAAGCCACGTCGCCGTCAGCTTCGAGAGCCCCGAATACACCGCCAATGCCGATGCGATCGGCGTGCTGCGGCTCCTGGAAGCGATCCGCATCCTCGGCATGGAGAAGGAGACGCGGTTCTACCAGGCCTCGACCTCCGAGCTCTACGGCCTCGTGCAGGAGATCCCGCAGAAGGAGATGACGCCGTTTTATCCGCGTTCGCCCTATGGCGTCGCCAAGCTCTACGGCTATTGGATCACCGTGAACTACCGCGAAGCCTATGGCATGTTCGCGTCCAACGGCATCCTGTTCAATCACGAGAGTCCGATTCGCGGCGAGACCTTCGTGACCCGCAAGATCACCCGTGGCGTCGCGCGCATCGAGGTCGGTCTCGAACAGACGCTCTATCTCGGCAATCTCGAGGCCAAGCGCGACTGGGGTCACGCGAAAGACTATGTAGAGGGCATGCATATGATCCTCCAGGCCGACAAGCCGGACGATTTCGTGCTCGCCACCGGCGAGACGCGATCGGTGCGCGAGATGGTCGAGCTTGCCTTCGCGCAGGTCGGCCGCCGCATCGAGTGGCGCGGCAAGGGCGTCGATGAGATCGGTATCGATGCCAAGAGCGGCAAGACCGTGGTGAAGATCGATCCGACCTATTTCCGGCCGACCGAGGTCGATCTCCTGGTCGGCGACGCCAGCAAGGCGCGCGAGAAGCTCGGCTGGAAGCCGAAGCGGACCTTTGCCCAGCTCGTCGAGGAGATGATGGCGAGCGATCTCGCCGAGGCGAAACGGGACGCGGTCCATGGCAAGCGCAGCGTTTGAGCTGACTGGCAAGAGCGTCTACGTCGCGGGCCATCGGGGCATGGTCGGCAGCGCGCTGGTGCGCCGGCTGGCGCGCGAGAACGTCAAGATCATCACGGTGGACCGGCGTGAGGTCGACCTCTGCAACCAGGCCGCCGTGTTCGAGTGGTTCGCGCGGGTGCGGCCGCAGGTCGTATTCCTCGCCGCCGCGAAGGTCGGCGGCATCGTCGCCAACGACACGCTGCGCGCCGAGTTCATCTACGACAACATCACGATCGCGGCGAACGTGATCCAGGCCGCGCAGCAAAGCGGCGCCGAGAAGCTGATGTTACTCGGCTCCTCCTGCATCTATCCGAAGCTCGCGCCGCAGCCCCTGCGCGAGGACTCGGTGCTGACAGGCCCGCTGGAGCCGACCAACGAGCCCTATGCGATCGCCAAGATCGCCGGCATCAAGATGGCGGAGGCCTATCGCAGCCAGTATGGCAGCGACTTCATCAGCGTGATGCCGACCAATCTCTACGGTCCCGGCGACAATTATCACCCGGAGTATAGTCACGTGGTCGCCGCCCTGATCCGCCGCTTCCACGAGGCGAAGCTCGCGGGCTCGAAGAGCGTGGTGGTCTGGGGCACCGGCACGCCGCGCCGCGAGTTCCTCTATGTCGACGACATGGCCGACGCCTGCGTGCACCTGATGAAGACCTATTCCGGAGCGGAACTGATCAATATCGGCACCGGCGAGGACATCACCATCGCCGAGTTAGCACTCATGGTCGCGGCTGCGATCGGTTTTGGCGGCGAGATCAGCTTCGACACGTCCCGCCCTGACGGCACACCGCGCAAGCTGCTCGACGTACAGCGGCTGTCCGGGCTCGGCTGGCGCGCCACGACCTCACTTGAGGACGGCATTCGGCTGGCATACCGGGCGTATCGCGCCGACAGCGATGCAGTGGCACCAGAGTGATCGGTTCCCCCATAACGAGCCAATCCCAGCTACCAATCGGCAGTGAATGTCTAGCCTAGTGAACTTGCCGCTCACGTACGACCTACTTTGCTTCGCAATTGATAAGCGTTCATTGTCAACAACCGGGGTCAGTCCGACAAGACCCCCGAGTCACGCGCCGTATCCCACTTCCAGGAAAAGGAGAGTGACCATGGTCGAAACCTGCCGCCACCAACTTGAGAGCTCATCGACTCTAAGCCCCTAGAGCGAGTTGCGATCAAAGCGAATTGTACCCGCAATGACGGATGTAGTTGGCGCATTCTTCGGGGGTAAAGAGGCTCAGAGAGCGGCCAATGAGATCCCAGAGTGCGTCGACGGTTCGTGCCTGGGCTTGTCGCAACAGTTCTTTGAGTTTGGCGAAGGCCATCTCGATTGGATTGAGATCGGGGCTGTAGGGCGGAAGGAACAGCAGGCGCGCACCGGCACCGGCGATGAGACGCGCGGCCGCTTCATTCTTGTGGCTCGACAAATTGTCGAGGATCACCGTGTCGCCTTCGCGTAGCGCGGGGACGAGGATTTGCTCGACATAGGCGAAGAAGCAATCGGCATTGATCGGCCCGTCGAGCACAAACGGCGCGATCAGCCCCTCGCAGGTCAGGCCGGCAAGGAACGTCGTCGTCTTCCAATGTCCGTGCGGCGCATGGCCCAAGGCGCGTGTGCCGACATTGGCCCAGGCGTAACGACGCGTCATCGCCGTCGTCGTCCAGGTCTCGTCGAGGAAGATGAGCCGACCGCCAAGGCTGGTTTGCGCGCACCGCCACGCTTGTCGGCGCTCAACGACGTCGGGACGATCCTGTTCGCTGGCGTGCACGGTTTTTTTTGAAGCTGATGCCCTCACGGGCAAAGAAGCGCGACAGCATCGATTTGTCAGCTTCGACGCCATGCCTGCGAAGCAGTCGCTCGGCGATCGCATCGAGCGTCAGATCGTTCTCTTTGCGCCGAAGTTCCAAGAGCCAGTCCCGATGCGGCTTCAGCACAGAACGCCGGTCACCGCCGGTCGGCAAAGCCGCCGTGCGCTGCGTTTCTTCGAACGCCTTCACCCAGCGGATCGCGCTTGCGATCCCGACCCGGAATACCCGGGGCGCCTCGTTCCGCGAAAGACCATCCTCAACGACGGCCTTGATCACCCGAATGCGAAGAGCCTCTCCGTGCGCCATCCCTGCCGGCCTCCTTCCGGCCTCAAGGATGAATCACGGTTCGCTCCCTTTGGGAATCCCTGCGATTCAACTCGACCCCAACTCGCTCTAAACGCCGGCCGTGGAATGTCGTTAGCCGGAATTTTCCTTCCGACCAACGAGTTAACGATGGTCTGTCATTATTATTCTCGCCGACAGCGTAACGATGCACATGAGCGCGCCTAACATCCCGAACGCCAAAGGTAAGCCAAAGATGTAGGCGACGAGCCCAACGCCGGCGGGTCCGACGAGTATACCCGCATAGCCCCCTGTCGTGATGACCGCGATCGCAAGTCCTACTGGCATCACTTTCTGTTTGCCGGCGCACCGACACAGTACGGGTACGACATTTGATATACCTAATCCAATAAGCAGGAACCCCGCCATACCAATTAAGGCAAATGGCGCGGCCATCACAGCCAAGAAGCCTGTCACGATAGGCAGAGTCCCCAGCATCAATGTGGCACGGTCGCCGATTCGTGCCACCACGACATCTCCGCTGAGACGTCCTACGGCCATTGCGATTGAGAAGAGCATACAACCAACGCCCCCGTGCGCCTCCGCGACAAGATCTCGTTCAACGAGAAGCAAAGCGCTCCAATCGAGGATTGCACCTTCGACAAGAAAGGTGATAGCCGCGAGCACAGCTATTAGCAACACACTGCGATGGGGTAAGATAAATAATGGGTCCTTCTGTCCCGAACCCGTCGCGAGCAACCCCGGCCAGGCTGATACAATCGCGATCGTCATTAACGCAGAACAGACCAACGTCGAAAAAGACGGGCCAAGCTGCAGCGACAGGAACGAGGTCGCGGCGGCAGAGCCGGTGAATTCCCCAATGCTGTAGTGGGCGTGGAAGCCAGACATCAATGGACGCCCCGTGGCGCGCTCCAATTCAATCGCATGAATGTTCATGGCTACATCGATCGAACCGAGTGAACCGCCGAAAGCAAACAGCGTAGCACCGAGCCTGACAGGTGTGTCGGCAATTGCAAGGCACGGCAGCATTATCGCGAGTCCAAGTCCACCCGCGAGGATAATGGGCTTGCTGCCGTACCGCGCACTCGACACGCTGGTCAAAACCATTGCGATAACGGATCCCGTTCCGAGACAGAGCAGTAGATGACCAAGCATGCGGTCATCCACCGCGAGCCGCTGCTTGGCGAGTGGCACCAAAGGCGCCCAGGCCGCGAGGCCGAACCCGGCAACAAAGAATGCGAGCCGTGTCCCAAGCAGGCCCGCATACCAATTAGCAGACAGTATCACGGGCTCTCCTGAGAGAACGGGCATGCGAGCGCGACGCTCCTCATCCTGCGTGCGCCGCCTGCAAACGGCTATCGACAATGCCTCAAGTTGACATTCTCTATCCCTGCAAATGCAATGCCGTCGCAAACTGGACTACGTGACTGGGCGAGTGCCAACTAGGCGGCAATCATCGAGCCCGTAGATACGGTGTTTCGGCTGTCCCTTCCCGGATGGATTAGCCATGCGAGGGGTGATGACAGTTCTCGCTGGTCTGCGACAACGGAGGCGCAACGCTCAGGATGGCTTTGTCGCAAAGCCTACAAACCCTGGAAGGCCAACAGCGCCCGCGCCACAAATGTACTTGGCATGAAACCCGTCGTAGGTTTTCCGACAGCTTCTGCAAAATCGGCAGCTCTCATCGCGAGCAATCGCGTTGACTCACTAAGTCGACCGCCATCGCACGCAGGCTGTCAATGTCAGCCAAAACAATTTTGATATTCGAATATTCCTTGTTTGCTGTTCCCCGCACCGCGCCTGCTGCGCAAGGCCTGGCAAGAAAAGCAAGGTGGCACTCGTCTCCAAGCCGCCGGCATGGCCTTCAGATTGACGAGGGGGACGTTGACGAAAACTTCAATGATGACCTGCGTCGGTCATGTATAGAGGGCTCCTGACGACGACCGTTCTCGATCCGTTCGTCCAGAGAATTGAACTCAATCAATCCTAAGGCGGTTCAAACCAGCGGTATCTTTTTTCAGATCGGTCGGGCGGAAGCAATTAGTTGTCCCTCAAAAGCCCTTGACACAAGAGGCAACGCCATCTTCTTTCAGGAGACCATGAATTCTCTTCTCATCGGCGAGGTCGCGCTTTTGCGTTCCGCTGCCGTGAAGTCCCGTGCAATTCACCTTAGCGGAGCAGCCGCGGATCACCAACTGATGATCGCCAAGCTCGGCAGCACGGGCGTGACGATCTCAATGCGTAGGGAGCGCACCGCAGGCTGCTTCGCTCGCTACACTGAGCCAACCCGGATTGATTTTATCATCATTGCTTGGCCATCTGGGCATCAGCAGCGCCGGTGGGGTTGAGCTCGGTGCCAAACTTCGCGCGGCCGGAGCTCGCATCGGCACGATGATCGGACGCGATCGCGACATAGACCGCCGGCAGCACGAAGAGCGTGAACAGCGTACCCACGGACATGCCCGCGACGAGCACGAGTCCGATCGAGAAGCGACTCGCCGCGCCAGCTCCCGTTGCGGTCATCAAGGGTATGAAGCCCGCGACCATCGCCGCAGTTGTCATCAAGATTGGACGCAGTCGGACGCGCGCCGCCATCTCAATAGCGGAGCGACGGTCAAGTCTCTCCCTGAGCTGCAGCTCATTGGCGAACTCAACCATTAGGATGCCGTGCTTGGAAATCAACCCGACCAGTGTCAACAGTCCCACCTGGGTGTAGATGTTCATCGTCGCCCAGCCAAAGAATGGCGGAATCAAGGCGCCGACGATTGCCATCGGCACGCTGATTAGGATGATGAGGGGATCGCGCAGACTTTCGAACTGTGCCGCAAGCACCAAGAATATGATTATGAGTGCAAATGCAAAGGCAATGGCCAGTTGGTTGCCCTCGTGCACATATTGGCGCGCCTCGGCGAGAAAATCGTGGCTGAAACCTGCGGGCAGTTTCTTCGCCTCCGCTTCGAGGAAGTCCACAGCCTGACCGATCGTGACGCCGGGCATCGGCACGGCCTGAAAGGTCGCGCAGTTGAGCTGGTTGTAGTGGGTGAGCGCGTTCGGATCGACCGCAGTCTCGATGGAGACTACTGTCGACAGCGGGAGCATCGACCCCGCCGCAGTTTTCACATAATAGCTCCCGATTGCTTGCGGCACCAAGCGTTCCTCGCGTGGCACCTGCGGGATCACCTGGTAGGAGCGGCCCTGCAAATTGAAGCGGTTGACGTAGTTTCCGCCAAGTAAGGTGGCGAGCGCGTTTCCGATGGTCTGCATGGTGATGCCAAGCTCGTTGGCCTTGGATCGATCAACCTTGATTCGTACCACCGGCTGGTTGAATTCGAGGTCGGAGTCGCTCACCACGAACAGACCGCTCTTCCGCGCGGCTTCCTTCAGCTTCGACATCTGCTCGTAGACGGATTGGAAGTCGAGCGTCGAATTGATCACCATCTGCACTGGTAAGCCATCCGAACCGCCCGGAAGCGGCGGCAAGCTAAAGGCAAACGCGTTGATGCCTTCGATTTTGGACAGCTCGGCCTGGACAAGGGACTTTAGCACGATCGATGATCGCTTGCGCTCGTCCCATGACTTGAGCAACATGCCGGCCATGCCACTCTGCTGGCCGCCAACGCCATTGAGCACAAAACTTAAATCAGTCTCTGGAAATTTCTGCAACGCGTGTTCGAGCTTGGTGCCGTAATAGTCGAGGTAGTCGATATTGGCGTATTTCGGCGCCTTGGTTACAGCGAATACGATACCTTGATCCTCCTCAGGTGCGAGCTCCTTGGAAGTATTCATATAGAGAAAGGCGACGAGGCCCAGCATGGTCAGCGCAAACAGGCCGGTAATCGGACGATAGTCGAGCGAGCGGTCAAGCTTGCCACCGTACCATCGTGTCATGGTGCTGAACCCGCGGTTCACAATGCTTGCAAACCGCCCCCCCTCAGCGCGCCTGAGAAAGACCGAGCACATCATCGGCGACAGCGTCAAAGCGATCACGCCCGACACGATCACCGCTCCCGCTAGCGTAAATGCGAACTCGCGGAACAGCGCACCAGTGAGGCCACCGAGAAACCCAATTGGGGCATATACGGCGGCTAAGGTAATCGTCATGGAGACAACGGGGCCGACGATCTCGCGCGCGCCCCTTATAGCAGCCTGTAGAGGCGGCGCACCGTCTTCTAAATGGCGATGAATGTTCTCCACCACAACGATCGCGTCATCAACCACGAGACCGATTGCGAGAACCATTGCAAGAAAAGTTAGGAGATTGAATGAAAACCCCAGCGCCAGCATCATGCTGCAGACACCAACGAGCGAGAACGGAATAGTGACCACAGGAATGATGACAGACCGCAGCGAGGCCAGGAACAGGAAGATTACCACCACCACGATCACGATGGCCTCGATGAGCGTCTTCTCCACTTCATCGAGCGACGATTGAATGAATTTGGTGGAGTCATAGGCCACTTTCATCTTCAGTGACGGCGGCAGGTTGCGCTCCATTTCTGGAAACAGCGCCCGAACGCCTCGCGCTATGTTTAGCGGATTGCCTTGCGGGCTTGCTCGAACGCCGACAAAGACCGCGTGCTCGCCGTTCATCGCGACGCTAGTGTCTGTAGTCTGCGCGGCAAGCTCGACTACCGCAATGTCCTCCATGCGCACAAAGCCACCGTCATTGGATTTGACGATCATGCGCTTGAAGTCATCCACACTCCGCAGATCCGTGTTTGCAGTGACATCGGAGATAGTGAAATGACCCTTGGTCTGGCCCGCCGCGGCCTGGAAGTTGTTAGCGGCGATTGCAGCCGAAACTTCAGCCGGCGACACGCCGTGCCCTGCCATTTTCGCGCTATCGAGCCATAGCCGCATCGCAAAACTCTGGCCGCCCAGAATGTCTGCCGCTGCGACGCCGTCGACGGTTGACATAACAGGTTGCACAACGCGCGAGAGGTAGTCGGAGATCGCGCTGGTCGCCAGTTCCTCGCTGGAAAAGGCGATATACATGACAGCGGTGGCCTGACCGGTCGACTTACTGACGACCGGATCGTTTGATTCCTTCGGGATTAGGTATTTGACTGAGTTGACCTTCGAGAGCACCTCGGTGAGCGCTTCGTTGGGATCGAAATTGAGCTTGATGTAGACTTGGATCGTGGAGGTACCGAGCACCGATGAGGAACTAATGTAGTCGACGCCCTCGGCGGAAGCGACTGCCTGCTCTAGCGGAGTGGTGATGAACCCCTGGATCATGTCGGCAGAGGCCCCAGGATAGGAAGTCGTGATATTGACGACCGTATTAGATAGCTTGGGATATTGCCGGATCGGCAGGACGGCGGCCGCGCGAAAGCCGATCAGTAAGATCAGGCAACTGACGATGATAGACAATACCGGACGTTTGATGAAAAGCTCGGTAAATGCCATCTCGATTCGCATTTCAAAAGGGGGAGGCAAATTCGCCGCAACTCGTAAAGCGGCAATGATGACCAATGCGGGGGCTGTGCTAGAGCCCCCGTATGAGGGACGTGCTGTTCGCTACTCTAAGGGCTCGCGAGCGCGGACGCCTTATCCTTCTTCCATCTTCGTCGCTCGAGTGAATGCTATTCCGTTGCTCTGATATGGCAGATCGCGATCTCGATGGTGGGCACTTTGTATCAAGCCCCTGTCTTCTTGCGTGCTATCGGCCAAAGGTCCGACACCTGATCAAGCGCTCATAGCAATGCATCAGCTCAGGTTGCACTGACTCGCAGACCGAATGATCCAGGTTCGACATCGAAAGTACAAGCGATCTGACGCCTGCTCAACTCTACAAAGGTAAATGGGTGATATAGCTTGAGGTGAAAAGCACTATACCAACGTTTGTCGCATTGGTTCGCTGATCGCCATTGCGCAAGCCGTGATGTTGCAGGACACAAAGTTCTCGGCCCCACGATATTCCGTGTGGAGCCATCGGCATAGCGCAGCGCCAGATCCCGTCGCGGATTGCAGGTGACGGCGAACTCGGATGGTGTGTTTTCCATCCGAGCTGCGAGGGGTCGCGTATCGTTGTGGTCGGCCCGCCAATGTCCGAGTTCGACCCTGGCCTGGGCCAGCGAAGTGAACAGGGTCGCGTTCAAAAATTCCTCTTTGCTCCCAAGTGGCTCAAATTCTCAAGGGCTACCAAGTTTTATCTTCGAGAAGTAACGAAGGGCACCTACCAAAATCGGTTGGTCCCGTCCTCATCGGCGACTCTCTAAGCTGGGTCTTTGCCTTGAAGAAATTGGAGACACCAGCATGTCCAGACACGTGCGCGTTGCATGAACAAGAATGATAGGCCAAACACACATTAGAGACGCAAGGATGTTGGCGGAGTAAATCCAGACTGAGCGCGATAGAAGCAGTCCGTTGGAAAGATTATCCGAGACCTCAAAAACGCGACAGGAAGTACCGAAGAATGGGGGAGGTCATCCCCTTGGCGGAGACAATTGCATCAAGACAACAGCGGACGGAATTCAGCCAGGCAATGCCCTTTTCTTCCTGGGTGTTGCTGGTGATTTCGGAAGCAGTGCGGACGCGACTCGGCGTCGCTTGGTTGCGCTGGAGCAGACGCTGTCCCTACCCCGCCCGCACTGCCAGTTGAACTTAGCAGAACTTGACCCAGCGCTTGTCCCGCACGCATACACAGGGGCAGCGCTGTCCCTCCAACCCAGCTAGTTGCTCCAAACTCAGCTTCAACCGGTGGCAAGAAGCTGATCGGGAGCTTATCAGCTCGCAAAAAGAGCAAAATCGAGAGAACGAGAAGTAATTCGTGAGTTAGAAGCGGTGCGAACGCGGCTCGGCGCCTTTCGGTGGGGGGCATCATTAGGCACTATTTTGCCGCAGTGCAATGAGCTTAACGGAAGCGTGACTCGGCACACGGTGGTCCTTCAGCTCATGCGCTGTCTCTGCCACGCCCCGTTAAACCCAACGAATCTTTTATCGAGGCTAGCTTACCGAAAGCTGACAGAGCTGCGCAGCAATTTGCAAAACGAAAGGCCCAGGATTGGCCATTCGAACCCGAATACGTCGCGCCGCTTATTCGACACCAGGAAAACGGGATCGAACATCAGCAGACCAAGATCAAGCGTCCTTGGACCAATGGTCAGGTCGAGCGCATGAACCGCACGATCAAGTAAGCGACCGTCCAACGCTACCATTACGATCTACACGATCAGCTCGAAGCTCACCTACGCCCGGCGGCTGAAGACCGGCTTCACACCCTACGAATACATCTGCAAAAGCTGGACGTCCCAGCCAGAGCGATTCAAACTCAACCTGCTCCAGCAAATGCCGGGACTAAAGACCTAGAGCTCTGGCGAGGCCCGGAGTTTCCACTCAGGTATGCGCTAGATGGAGAGGGTGCGCACCTTCCCAGCGGTATCAATTCCGCACAAGCAAAGCCATTGGCTCCTCTCTTTTTCTTCGCCTGGGCATCCGATTGCACGACGAGCTCACAGGGCCCGTTGCACTTAGTTTTCATCCGAGCAGGATGCTCGAAATGATCAGCTCCCCCAACGTCTTGTCCACTGGCCCCAGCGCAGGTGCGTGCACCTGGTTGAGCTGCGCGATGGCTTAAAGGTTCGATCGTGCGGGATGTCAATCGCAACTTTTCGTTGCATACGAATCCAGACAAGGCGATCTTACGTCTCGCGCGAGTACTTGCGCGTGTGGCCGCGAGGGAAGATCATGAAAGACAGCTCACCGATGGAAGCGATAAGGAAAAGGGCGACGATCTATGCTCGATTCTCAACCGATCTACAGAACGAGAGATCGATTGAGGATCAGCTTTCACTTTGTCAGAGCTATGCCGAGCGCGAATGCTTGACTGTTGTCAGTACCCATGAAGATCGGGCTCGTTCAGGTGGGTCTGTCATGGGCCGCGAAGGCCTTTTGCGGATGTTGGACCAAGCGCGGGAGAAATCCTTTGACGTGGTGATCGTCGAAGCGCTCGATCGCCTCTCTCGCGACATGGAAGATCTCGCTGGCATTCATAAGCGGCTGTCATTTCTCGGGATCGAGATCCGGGCGGTTCACGAAGGCGTCGTTAACACGGTGCTGGTCGGCCTTCGCGGCCTGGTCGGGCAACTCTATCGCGAGGACAACGCTCACAAAGTGCGTCGTGGCCAAGCAGGGCGGGTCAAGCAAGGTTTGGCGGGAGGTGGCCTGACATACGGATACGCCGCTGTCGCGGGAAAAAGCGGCGAACGGGTCGTCCTCGAGGCCGAGGCACAAGTGATCCGGCGCATCTTTCAGGAATACGTGGACGGTCGAACGCCTCGCGAGATCGCACACGATCTCAACAAGGAAAGGGTATCACCTCCGCGAGGGCGCGCATGGAATGCTTCAACTATCAATGGCAACGTTGAGCGCGGCGCCGGAATTCTGCAGAACGAGCTTTATGTAGGACGCCTCATCTGGAATAAGGTCAGGATGGTGAAAGATCCCGACTCGGGAAAGCGCCTGTCACGACCTAATCCGAAGAGTGACTGGCAGGTTGCTGAAGTGCCGCATCTTGCGATTGTCAATCCAGAACTATTCACTGCTGCCCAGCAACGCAAAGGGGAGCGCAGCCACGGCCACCCCAGCCATCAACGTCGGGCCCGTCGGATGCTATCTGGCTTACTCCGTTGCGGTTCATGCGGCTCGGGTATGGCAACGAATGGGCGCGACAAATCGGGGCGCGTGCGTATTCGCTGCTCGGCATCGACAGAGAGCGGCACATGTCCTGATGGCAAGACTTTCTATTTGGACACAGTCGAGAGTGCGGTTCTCAGTGGGTTAAAGGCCGAATTGCGCGCGCCGAAGGTTATTTCGGAATACGTACGCACGTATCTCGAGGAGCGGAAGCGCCTCGCGGCTTCATCCAATGCAAAACGGCACCGCCTAGAGCAGCAGCTTGGGGAACTAAACCGGGAAATCGAACGACTGGTGGATGCGATCGCAAAAGGACATGGCGATCCATCCGTTCTCGGGCCGCGATCGACGGCCTTAGATGCCCAACGAAGGCGGATATCTGAGGAGTTGCAGAGTGAACCGCTCGCCCCGAAGGAAGTCGCGCTGCATCCGGCCATCCTCAAACGATACGAGGAGCAGCTCGGCCGGCTTGAAGAAGCGCTAGCAAAAGGTGCTAGTGCGGGCGACGGAGAGGCCGCCGAAGCCATCAGAGACCTGGTCGACACAGTCACTGTGTTCCGCGATAAAGCCCGGCCCGGTGGTGTAGCCGTGGAGATAGCAGGCCGGCTAAATGCCCTGGTTGGGGAAAAGGCCTATCCCAACCAAGTCAAAGGAGTGTGGGGAAAGGTGGTAGCGGGGGAGGGACTCGAACCCCCGACCCCAGGATTATGATTCCCGTGCTCTAACCAGCTGAGCTACCCCGCCACAGGGATCGCGGCGGCGAATAAGGCCGATCTCGCGAACGCGCGGCATATAAGGAAGGGGGCGGCGGGCTGTCAAGCAAAGTAGCCGGCGAGGCCGGCTGATTTAGCGATCGAATTCGCTTGTTTCAGGCTTCAGACTCGCGCTGAGTCCCCTCACCCGAAATCCGTGCAGGATTTCGGCCTCTCCCCGCGCGCGGGGAGAGGCAAAGGACGAGACCCCTATTTCGGTCTCACATTGGGGTCGCCACCGGGGCTGCCGGGGGGCGGGATCACCGGGGTATTGGCGCCGGTGTCGGGGGCCGGGGCGTGCATCTCGGGGTCGATGCCGGAGGGCGGGCAAAGCACGCCCTCCGATTTGGCCAGCTTGTCTCCGAGCGGTTCCCGGGACTGGCCGGTGGTGGTGCCGTCGGACTGGCGATTCGGACGGTCCTGCGGGGTGCAACCCGTCGCATGTTGCGGGGATGGCGGCGCGGTCTGTTGCTGCGGCGTCGCCGGGGCGGGCGGGGCCTGCGCGATCGCAGCGCCTGAAGCGGCGATCAGGAGGCCGACCAGAATGATGTTTGATGTCGTGCGCATGAGAGAAAAACGCGCGCGGCGGGCGGGCTGTTCCGCTCCCAAAACATTACGATTTGCGGTAGCGGATCAGCGAGAAGTGGCCCATCGGCGGCATGGGGCGGCGCTCGGTGAGGGTGATGCCGCCGTGCTTGGCGGCCCAGCCCTCGAGGCGGGCCCACGGGAATTCCGGGCGCCAGCCGAGGCGGCGGGCAATGGGGGCAAAAGCGAGCTCGAACAATTTTCGAGGGCCGTCTTCGGCGCCGATGTGGTTGACGAGGATCAGCTCGCCGCCGGGCTTGAGCACGCGCACGAACTCGTCGAGCGTGCCTTCGGGATCGGGCACGGCGGTGATGACATATTGCGCGACCACCGCGTCGAAGGCGTTGTCGGGGAAGGCGAGGTTCTTCGCATCCATCACCGAGAGCACTTCGACATTGGAGAGGCGCAGCGCGCGCACGCGCGCCTGCGCCTTGCGCAGCATCGGCTCGGAGATGTCGACGCCGCAGATCTTCGTGGTGCGCGCGTAGTCCGATAGCGACAGCCCGGTGCCGACCCCGACGTCGAGGATGCGGCCGCCGATGCGGTCGGCTTCCGCAATGGTCGACTGCCGGCCGGCGTCGAACACCTTGCCGAACACGAGATCATAGACCGGTGCCCAGCGGCCATAGGCCCTCTCGACCCCGGCCCGCGAGATGTCTGCTGCCATGCCCCCTGCCCTTCTTTACCTCTCCCGGCGGGAGAGGTCGGATCGCATCGACGATGCGATCCGGGTGAGGGGTTGCGGTCTGAATGACAGCTGCGGCCCCTCACCCGGATTGCACTGGACGATGCTTCGCATCGCCAGACGCAATCCGACCTCTCCCCGTCGGGGAGAGGCAAACCCAGCCCAATCAGTTGCGCTAGACTTCGTCATCCCTCAGCCGCGGACTGCTTCCACCAGCGGCCTCGCTGCGTCATTCGTGACCTTCGCCGCGGCGCTCTGGATAAAGCCGCCGCCGAGCACGCGGGCCTGGCCGCCAGGTGCGTCGTAGAACACGCAGGCCTGTCCCGGCGAGACGCCTTCCTCGCCGGCAACGAGCTCGACCTCGTAATGGCCATTGCCGCCGCGCAGCCACGCTGCCTGGGGGCTGCGGGTCGAGCGCACGCGCACGAACATTTCGAGGCCGCCGCCGATGGCGCGGTCGATGTCGCCGCCGCCGATCCAATTGACGTCGCGCAAGCTGATGCGGTGCATCTTCAGCGCATCGCGCGGGCCGACGACGACGCGGCGGTGCGCCGCATCCAGCCGCACCACGAACAACGGCGAGCCGGAGGCGATGCCGAGGCCGCGGCGCTGGCCGACGGTGAAATTGGCGATGCCGTGATGCTGACCGAGCACGCGTCCGTCGAGGTCGACGATGTCGCCGGGATCCATCGCGTTCGGGCGCAGGCGCGTGATGATGTCGGTGTAACGGCCCGTCGGCACGAAGCAGATGTCCTGGCTGTCGTGCTTGTCGGCGACCGCGAGCCCAAAGCGTCGCGCGAGCTCGCGCGTCTCGGGCTTGGTCATGTCGCCGAGCGGAAAACGCAGGAAGTCGAGCTGCTCCTGCGTGGTCGCGAACAGGAAATAGCTCTGGTCGCGGTCGCTGTCTGCCGCGCAGACCAGCGCGCGCGAGCCGTCGCGCTGACGGCGCGAGGCGACGTAATGGCCGGTGGCGAGCGCCTGGGCGCCAAGCTCGCGCGCGGTCTTCAGGAGGTCGCGGAATTTGACGCTGCGGTTGCACTCGATGCAGGGCACCGGCGTCTCGCCAAGAGCATAGGAGTCGGCGAAATTGTCGATGACGGACTCGCGGAAGCGGTCCTCGTAATCGAGCACGTAATGGGGAATGCCGAGCTTGGCGGCGACGTCGCGGGCGTCGTGGATGTCCTGGCCGGCGCAGCAGGCGCCCTTGCGGTGGGTAGCCGCGCCATGGTCGTAAAGCTGCAGCGTTATGCCGACGACGTCGTAGCCCTCAGCCTTCAGCAGCGCAGCCGTCGTCGAGGAATCGACACCGCCCGACATGGCGACGACGACTCTTGTGTCCTCGGGACGGCCTTCGAGATCCAGACTATTGAGCATGGGCCCTAAAGCGTTGTGACGGCGGCGTAGCGCGATCCGCGATTGCTGTGCCTTCTCGCGGGACATCGGCAATCCCCCGGAACTTTAGTTCCCGAAGAGCACGACTGCCCAAGTCGAAAGCGGTTGAGAGTAATCTCTTTAATATAGGCGGCATTCCGGTGAAGCAATCACGCGGGCAGCCGGCTTTGGGCAATTCTTGCCGAGGCGGCAGAAATGGCGGGGCCGCAGAGCGCTGCCCGGCTGCCGCCGCAAATTGTCAGAATGTTGATTTTGCTATATAAATTGACGCGAAGAGACGCTGGCCCGCTCCTTGCTACCACTTGTCCGAAGTTGCTTCCAAGGGGTTGCCTGTGGTTGGTCGTACGTCAGATGTCGTGGCAAGCGCGCAAGTCCAAAACGCGCAGCAAAAACCTGCCCGCTCACAGGCCCCGAAGGACGCGTCCGCGACAGACTCCTTCGGCTCGCTGGTCGACAGCAACGCCCAGGCGATCAGCAACAATGCGCAGGCGCAGGACAGCGCGCCGCGCCGGAGCGATTCCGCGTCATCCTCGACTGCATCCGACCGGAGTTCACGCGACACCTCGTCCACGGACCAGCCTGCGCAGAGCAAGGCGAGCGACGACACCGATACGCCCGCGCCGGCGAAGAATGACAAGAGCGATACGACCAGCGATCCGGCCAAGGACGCGGGCAAGGACGCCGGCAAGATCAAGAACAAGTCCGAGACATCGGACGCCAAACCGGCGGACAAATCCGACGAGACCAAGGCCGACAAGACCGAGGGCAGCGACGCCCTCACCGCCGCGGCCGATGCGGCTGCTGCCGTGGCGGCCGATGCGGCGCAGACTGCCCTGGCCGATCCCAGCGTCGTCGTTGCCGCGCCGGTCGTCCCAGTCGATCCGAATGCGGCTGCGAGCCAGGCCGGCGATGCCGCCGCCTCACCGTTGACGATCGCCGCGGCAGGTCTAGCCGCCAGTGCCTCCACTGCGGCGCAGATCGCCGGCACCAAGACCGATACCGCCACCGCCGGCGACAAGAGCGCCAAGGCTGCAGGCGCCACGGCTGCAGGTGCCAAGACTGCAGGCGCCGAGGTCGATGCCGGCACCACGACGGCGCTCGGCGAGATCGCGACCGGCACGAGCGAGGCCGCCGCGACCGATGCCAAAGCCAATGGCGGGCTGATCGCCGTCGTCAGCCAGGGCACGCCAAAAACCTCGTTCAAGGCCGCCGCCACCGCGCAGGCTCAGACCGACGTCTCGAATATCGGCCAGGACGCCGGCAAGGCGAACGCCGCGACGACGCAGGCTCCGGCAACAGCGACCGTGACCGCCTCGCATGCCCAAGGCGTCAAGCCACAGGCAGATGGCGGAGCGACCGACGCGAAGGCAGGTCCGGTCGATCCGACACAAGGCGCGCCGGCCGCGCCCGCGCATGCGGGCACGCAAGCCGCTGCCGCCCCGACGGACACCAGCGCACAAGCCGCTTCCGCCGTACAGGCGCCGCTGACCAACACGACCTCGGCTGCCACGGCATCGACCGCGACGCTCACCGCGACCGCGGCGACCCACACCGCCGTGCCGATCAGCGGCGTGCCGATCGAGATCGCAGCCGCCATTCGCGCCGGCAAATCCCGGTTCGATATCAGCCTCGACCCGGCCGAGCTCGGCCGCATCGACGTGCGCATCAATGTCGACCGCAACGGCCAGGTTACCTCGCACCTCACCGTGGAGAAGCCGGAGACGCTGCAAATGCTGCGTCAGGATGCGCCGCAATTGCAGCGCGCGCTCGACGATGCCGGCTTCAAGACCGGCAACAACGGGCTGTCCTTCAGTCTGCGCGACCAGAATTCATCGGGACAGCAGTCCGGCCAAAACAACGACAATGGCAATGCCCGCCGGCTGATCATCAGCGAGGACGACAGCGTTCCCGCGGCGCCCGTCGGGCGCGGCTATGGCCGCATGCTCGGATCGAGCGGCGGCGTCGACATCAGAGTGTGAGGAGTATTCGACAATGACCACCACGAATGCCGCCACCGCCCCGACGCCCGTCTCCGGGACGACCGACATCCCGAAATCCTCGTCGAGTTCATCGATGAGCTCGACCACGGGGTCGACACTCGCCGGCAATTTCCAGACATTCCTGACGCTGCTGACGACGCAGCTGCAGAACCAGAACCCGCTCGATCCGCTCGACACCAACCAGTTCACCCAACAGCTGGTGCAGTTCGCCGGCGTCGAGCAGCAACTCAAGACCAACGATTCGCTGTCGCAGCTCGTCACCCTGCAGCAGACCACGCAGGCGACCCAGGCGCTGGGCTTCGTCGGCAAGACCGCCCTGGTCGACGGCTCGACCGCGACGATGAAGAACTCGTCGGCGACCTGGCATCTCAATGTGCCCACCGACTCCACTGTCGAGATCACCATCGCCAATTCCAGCGGCCAGACCGTGTTCACCGGCAAATACACTGCCGCCGCCGGCACCGACATCCCCTTCACCTGGAACGGCATGGGCAATGACGGCACGCAATGGCCCGACGGCAAGTACACGATCTCGGCCACGGGCAAGGACGTTGCGAATAACAATGTCGGCATCGCCGCGCAGGTGCAGGGCGTGGTGTCGTCGGTCGACCTGACCCAGTCGCCGCCGCTGCTCACCATCGACGGCGCCAGCTACACGCTGAGCCAGGTCAAGAGCATCATCGCGAGCAGCAATTGAGGCTCGTAACACCTCTCCCCGACGGGGAGAGTTCGGATTGCGCAGCAGTCCGGGTGAGGAGCCGCAGCGTCCGGTGAGAGCGTAACCCCTCACCCGGATCGCATTTTCGGATGCGATCCGACCTCTCCCTCCGGGCCCTCCGGGAGCGGTGGATCAGAGTTCCGGGCTCGCGCCGAGCCCGCAAAAGCCGTTCGGCGTTAGCAAAGTATTTACCTTCTGCCTTGCCCGGCCGGCCTTTCAGCGCGCCGGGCCGGCCGCGTTCCCGCAAGTTTCAACGAGAATTGTATTGAAGCCTTAGGCTTAGCGGATTTTTAAGCCGCGAGGCGTAGGGTTACGGCGTGAGTTCAGTGGTTGAGAGTTTGTGAGTACGCCATGACAGAACCCCATCGCCCGAGGGTAAAATACGTCATCGGGCCGGACGGCAGTCCGTTGACGATCGCGGATCTGCCAGCACCCGGCACCAAACGCTGGGTCATCCGCCGCAAGGCCGAAGTCGTCGCCGCTGTGCGCGGTGGACTTCTCTCCCTTGAGGAGGCCTGCAGCCGTTATACCCTGACGGTCGACGAATTCCTCTCCTGGCAGTTTTCCATCGACCAGCACGGTCTGGCGGGTCTTCGCACCACCCGCATCCAGCAATATCGCCAGTAAGCGATCCGGAAATCTGCGGCTTTCACGAAAATCGGCCTCGCCCTGCGAGGCCGATTTTTCATGATGCAGTTTTGTCCGACCTCTTAACCTTCGTTAACCATATGGAAACCATCACCTAGGCAATAATTGCCCAGTCGGCCTTTCCGGTGAAAGCAGCCGAATCTGTGGGGCGGTTGCTTGCAAGGGCTTGCGGACTTTCTGAAGAGTATCGGTGCCGCCCGGTTCGGGGCGATGATCGCGGTCACTGCCGCGCTCATCGGCTTCTTTGCCTTCGTCATCATGCGCGTCACCACGCCGCAGATGACGACGCTGTTCACCGATCTGTCCGTCGAGGATTCCTCCAGCATCATCAAAGACCTGGAACGCCAGGGCATCCAGTTCGAGATCCGCAATGAGGGCTCCATCATCATGGTGCCCAAGGACAAGGTCACCCGGCTGCGGATGAAGCTCGCCGAGGGCGGCCTGCCCAAGGGCGGCGGTGTCGGCTACGAGGTGTTCGACAAGTCCGACGCCCTCGGCACCACCTCTTTCGTCCAGAACATCAATCACCTGCGCGCGCTGGAAGGCGAACTCGCCCGCACCATCCGCGCCATCGACCGCATCCAGGCCGCCCGTGTCCATCTGGTGCTGCCCGAGCGCCCGCTGTTTGCGCGCGAGGCGCCGGAGCCGTCGGCCTCGATCGTGGTGCGCGTCCGCGGCTCGCTGGAAGCCCAGCAGATCCGCGCCATCCGCCACCTCGTCGCCTCCGCCGTCAACGGGCTGAAGCCGCAGCGGGTCTCGATCGTCGATGAGGCCGGCCAGCTGCTCGCCGATGGCGCGGCGACCGATCCGGAACAGGCGGTCGGCGACGAGCGCCGCATCGCTTTCGAAAAGCGGATGCGCAAGCAGGTCGAGGACATCGTCTCCTCCGTGGTCGGCTCGGGCCGCGCCCGGGTGCAGCTCTCCGCCGATTTCGACTTCAACAAGATCACCCAGACCTCGGACAAGTTCGACCCCGAAGGCCGCGTGCTGCGCTCGAGCCAGACCCGCGAAGAGCAGAGCATGACGGCCGACAACAACGGCCAGGTCACCGTGAACAACGAGCTGCCCGGCAACCAGCAGAACAACGGCGTCGCGGCCAAGGACCAGAGCAAGAAGACCGAGGAGACCAACAATTACGAGATCTCCCGCACCACCAAGACCGAGGTGACCGAGGCCGGCCGGGTCAACCGCATCTCGGTCGCGGTGCTGGTCGACGGCATCTACACCAAGAACGACAAGGGCGAGCTGGCCTATCAGGACCGCACCAAGGAGCAGCTCGACCGCATCGCTGCGCTGGTGCGCTCGGCGATCGGCTTCGACCAGAAGCGCGGCGACCAGGTCGAGGTTGTCAACCTGCGCTTCGCCGACGCCCCCTCCACCGCCCCGATCGGTGAACCCTCAGGCTTCCTCGGCATGCTGCAGTTCACGAAGGACGATGTCATGTACTTCGTCGAGCTCGGCGTGATGATGCTGCTCGGCCTCGTCGTCCTGTTCCTGGTGATCCGCCCGCTGGTCAAGCGGATCCTGGCCTCCGACGAGGTCGCCGCCGCCATCTCCGGCGTGCTGACGGGCCCAGCCGCCTCGGAAGAGGCAGCACCGGCAGCTGGCCAGCCGCTGCTGCCGAGCGGCGCCGCCAGCGCCATCGACGTCGCCACCATCCAGGGCCAGGTCCACGCCCAGTCCGTTCATCGCGTCGGCGAACTCGCCGAGCGCAACCCCAACGAAACCGTCGCCATCATCCGCCAGTGGCTGACCGAGCCAGCCAAGTAACAGCCAAGCGAATCAAGAAGTGATCTGACATGGCCGCCTCTTTGCAAAACGCCAACTCCAACGACATCACCAGCGTGATCTCAACGCTCGGTCAGCGCGCCGGCAACCGCGCGGGCGGCGCCAAGACCGAAGGTCTGACCGGGCCGAAGCGCGCCGCGATCCTGATGCTGGCGCTCGGCGAGCAATATGGCGGCAAGATCTGGTCGCTGCTCGACGACGACGAGGTGCGCCAGCTCTCGCTGGAGATGTCGACGCTCGGCACGGTCGAGGTCGACACCGTCGAGGACATGCTGCTCGAATTCGTCTCGCGCATGTCGGCTTCGGGCGCGCTGATGGGCAATTTCGACGCCACCGAGCGCCTGCTCCAGCAATACCTGCCGCCGGAGCGCGTCAACGGCATCATGGACGAGATCCGCGGTCCCGCGGGGCGTAACATGTGGGAGAAGCTCTCCAACGTGCAGGAGGAGGTTCTCGCCAACTATCTCAAGAACGAATACCCGCAGACCATCGCGGTGGTGCTGTCGAAGCTGAAGCCGGAGCATGCCGCCCGGGTGCTCGCCATCCTGCCCGAGGAGCTCGCGCTCGACGTCGTCAACCGCATGCTGAAGATGGAAGCGGTGCAGAAGGAGGTGATCGAGAGCGTGGAAAAGACGCTGCGGACCGAATTCATGTCCAACCTGTCGCAGACCCGCCGCCGCGACGCCCACGAGGTGATGGCGGAGATCTTCAACAACTTCGACCGCCAGACCGAGACCCGCTTCATCACCTCGCTGGAAGAGGACAACCGCGAATCCGCCGAGCGCATCAAGGCGCTGATGTTCACCTTCGACGACCTCGTGAAGCTCGATTCCGGCTCCGCCCAGACCCTGATGCGCAACGTCGACAAGGACAAGCTCGGCGTCGCGCTCAAGAGCGCGAACGAGGACGTCCGCAACTTCTTCTTCGGCAACATGTCCTCGCGCGCGGCCAAGATGCTCCAGGACGACATGGCGGCGATGGGCCCGGTCCGACTTCGCGACGTCGACGAGGCCCAGGCGCTGCTGGTCAACCTCGCCAAGGACCTCGCCGCCAAGGGCGAGATCATGCTGACCAAGAACCGCGCCGACGACGAGCTGGTGTACTGATGGCCGCTCCGGCAAAATTCTTGTTCGACACCGACTTCGCGGCCCCCGAGCGGTCGACGCGCGAGAAAGCCGCGACCGCAGCCGAGATCGCTCAGAAGGTCGCGGAAGCCGAGGCGCGCGCCTATCAGGACGGCTTTGCCGCCGGCCAGCGCGAAGCCAAGGCCGAGAGCGACCGCCGCGTCGCACTCGCCATGGAAGAAATCAACATCTCAATTCGGGGCGTCGCCTCGGGCATCGGCAGCATCGAGACCAAGATGGAGACCGAGGCGGTCGAGGTCGCGGTCGCGGTGGCGCGCAAGCTGTGCGCCGATCTCATCGCGGCCGAGCCGCTCGGCGAGGTCATCGCGCTGGTCAAGGACTGCTTCTCGCATCTGGTCGCGACGCCGCATCTCGTCGTCCGCATCAACGATTCGCTCTACGACAGCGCGCGCGAGAAGATCGAGCGGCTCGCCAAGCAGAGCGGCTTCGAGGGCCGGCTGGTGATCCTGGCCGAGCCGGACATTGCCACCGGCGACTGCCGGATCGAATGGGCCGATGGCGGCGTCGTGCTGGAGCGCGGCTCCATCGCGGCCAAGATCGATGAAATGGTCGGACGCTATATCGCGTCCCGCAGGGGGAGCTAAACCATGAGCGACACTGACGGACAGGTCCCGCTGCCCGATCTCAATGGGCCGATGCCGCCTGCCGGCACCGACATCGGCTACAACGAGGACGAATATGCGGCGCGCGCGGCCGCCGACCTCGAAGCGGTGTTCGACGTTCCCGTGCAGGTCTCGGCCGTGCTCGGCCGCTCCAAGATGGACGTCGGCGAGCTCCTGAAGCTCGGACCAGGCACCGTGCTCGAGCTGGACCGCCGCGTCGGCGAAGCCATCGACATCTACGTCAACAACAAGCTGGTCGCCCGCGGCGAAGTCGTCCTGGTCGAGGACAAGCTCGGCGTAACCATGACGGAAATCATCAAGGCCGAACGCGGCTAACACACAAGGACATGACGCGCGGCAGCGCGGGCAGACGGACAGGAGACTGACATGCGGCTTCTCATCGTTGGCACATTGAAGGGCCAGCTCACCACCGCCACCAAGATTGCGATGGAGAACGGCGCCACCGTGACCCATGCCGAAGATCACGAGCAGGCGATGCGCGTGCTGCGTGGCGGCAAGGGCGCCGACCTCCTGCTCGTCGATGTCGCGCTCGACATCCGTGACCTCGCGCTGCGGCTCGAGGCCGAGCACATCCACGCTCCGATCGTCGCCTGCGGCATCACCAACGACGCCCGCGCCGCCGTCGCCGCGATCCACGCGGGGGCCAAGGAATACATCCCTTTGCCGCCGGATCCGGAGCTGATTGCCGCGGTGCTGGCTGCCGTCGCCAACGATTCCCGCGAGCTGGTCTATCGTGACGAAGCGATGGCAAAGGTGATCAAGCTCGCCCAGCAGATCGCGGGCTCCGACGCCTCGGTGATGATCACCGGCGAATCCGGCACGGGCAAGGAAGTGCTGGCCCGCTACGTTCACTCCCGCTCGGCCCGCGCCAAGCGGCCCTTCATCTCGATCAACTGCGCCGCGATCCCCGAGCATCTCCTGGAGTCCGAGCTGTTCGGCCACGAGAAGGGCGCCTTCACCGGCGCGGTCGCGCGCCGTATCGGCAAGTTCGAGGAAGCGACCGGCGGCACGCTGCTGCTCGACGAAATCTCGGAGATGGACGTCCGCCTGCAATCGAAACTGCTGCGCGCCATCCAGGAGCGCGTGATCGATCGCGTCGGTGGCACCAAGCCGGTGCCGGTCGACATCCGCATCGTCGCGACCTCGAACCGCAACCTGGCGGAGGCCGTGCGCGAGGGCACGTTCCGCGAAGACCTGCTGTTCCGCCTCAACGTGGTCAATTTGAAGATCCCGCCGCTGCGCGAGCGGCCGGCCGACATCCTGGAGCTCGCCCAGCATTTCGTGAAGAAATACGCCGACGCCAACGGCGTGCCGCTGCGCCCGATCTCGGCGGAAGCCCGCCGCGTGCTCTCCACAAACCGCTGGCAGGGCAACGTCCGCGAGCTCGAAAACACCATGCACCGCGCCGTGCTGATGGCGCAGGGCGACGAGATCGGACCCGACGCGATCATCACTCCGGACGGCGACCGGCTCGATCTCGCCAGGACGCCTCCGGCCGTGGCGCATGCGACCATGGCCGCCGAGCAGGTGACGCGCGCGCTCGTGGGCCGCACCGTTGCCGACGTCGAACGCGACTTGATCTTGGAGACGCTGAAGCACTGCCTCGGCAACCGCACCCATGCCGCCAACATCCTCGGCATCTCGATCCGCACACTGCGCAACAAGCTCAACGAATACGCCGACGGCGGCATCCCGATCCCCCCTGCGGGAACGCCGGGTGAGTATCCGCGGATGCCGATGGTGGGGGCGTGACCGGCTACGATCGTCGAGAGGATACGAATGCCCGGGCTGGTCCCGGGCATTTTGTTTCGTGCGTCCACCGGGAAGGTCTCGTAGATGGGGGAGCGGGCGGCCTGGTTGGTCGGCCCGTCACCCCATCTACGGGAGCTGAACACATGGCCGCACCGCATCCGGCGACTAGGTCACGCGTGCGCCAGGCCCTATAACCCCGCTCGACAACCACGCGAGGGACCACATGTCTGAAGCTCAAATCACGCAATGGCTGGCGTCGCAGAAGCAGGCCATGATCGACCTGCTGCGCGACGTCGTGAACATCGATTCCGGGTCCTACGACAAGGAAGGCGTGGATGCGGTCGGGGCACGATTCGAGCGGCATTTTGCCGAGCATGGCATTCCTTTTCGGCGCGAGGAAAACGACAGCTTCGGCGATGCGATCCATGCCGAAGTGGCCAAGCACGGCAGCAACGAGAAGCCGGTGCTGTTGATGGGACATCGCGACACCGTGTTCGGCAAGGGCGAGGCTGGACGGCGTCCGTTCACGATCCGAGATGGCCGCGCCTATGGACCTGGTGTCGCCGACATGAAGTCCGGCCTCGTCATGAACGTGTTCGTCGCAACAGCCTTCCACAAATTCGGCGGCGCGCCGCATCCGATCAAGGTGCTGATCACCTCGGACGAGGAGATCGGCTCGCCTTCCTCCCGGCCCGTGATCGAACGCGAGGGACGCGCCGCGCGCGCCGTGTTCAATTCCGAGCCTGGCCGTCCCACCGGGAACGTGGTCACAGGACGTAAAGGCGGCATCTTCATGCATCTCGCCATCACCGGCAAGGCCGCGCATTCCGGCGCGAACTTCGCTGCCGGCGTCAGCGCGATCGGCGAGCTCGCGCACAAGATCGTGCAGATCCACGCGCTGACCAATCTGGACAAGGGCATCACGCTCAATGTCGGCCTCGTCTCGGGCGGTCAGTCCGTCAACACGACGGCGCCTTACGCCGAGGGCCAGATCGACCTGCGCTACGTCGATCCGGCAGATCGGGCGACCGTGATGGCCGCGATCGAAAACATCGCCGCGACGTCGTACGTGCCGGGCACGAGCGCGACGCTCACCATCAAGGGCGAGTTCGTGCCGGTGGTGCAGAGCGCGGAGTCGAAGGCGCTGTTCGAGAACTATCAGGCCGCGGCAAGACAGGTCGGCCTCACCACGCTGCAGGGCGAGTTCTCCGGCGGCTGCGCCGATTCCGGCTTCACCGCCGCAGTCGGCACGCCGACCATCTGCGGCCTCGGCCCGGTCGGCGGGCTCGCGCACACGCCGGAGGAATATCTCGATATCGACAGCATCGTCCCGCGTGCGCAGGCGCTGGCACTGGCGATTTTGCGGGGGTAGCCGTTGCGCGCTCGCTCGTCATGCCCGGCTTGATCCGGGCGTGACGGTCGAGAGAGCCGCGCGCCACATTCGCCGCGCGCGGTCACCTCACGAATAACTCGGCGCGTCGGGCTTGCGGAAGATGTGAATGGGATCGCCCGGCACGATCGGCTGGCCCGAGAACATCGTGTAAGCGTAGAGCGCGAGATAGACGATCGCGAGCGCACCAATGGCGTAGAAGAACCAGGTCGCCACGCGCTTCATTGTCCCGCTCCATTGCCGTCCCGATGCGGAAGGCTCTGGGCGCTTCTAGAGCGGTGTCAGGGAAAAGGCCAGCCTCTGCGCCGACAGCCCGCGGCGATCAAATGCCGCGCCGGCTGCGTGCGGGAAGGCTGACATCTGCGAGCCTGGCCGCATCTTCGTCCTGATCGACCGCCACATATTGGCCGTGCCAATAGGCCAGTGCAGCGGTGCGAGCCGAGCTCCTGATGTTCCTGACCTGTCCGATGACGATGCCGTGCGAATGGCGTTCGACGATCTCCTCGACTTCGCAATCGAAGGCCGAGAGCGCGCCGACCAGGAGCGGGACACCCGAGACCGCCGTCACCCACTGACTGCCCGCGAATCGATCGGCACCCTTGAACCCACCCTTGCCGGCAAAGCGCTCGGCAACATCGAGCTGGTCGGCATTGAGGATGTTCACGCCGAAGGCACCATGCCGCTTAATCAGCGGGAAGGACGAGGCGTCGCGATTGATGCTGACCAGCAGCGTCGGCGGCTCGACCGACAGTGACGTCACCGAGGTCACGGTCATGCCGGTGATATCCTTACCCCGCCCCGCGGTGATGATGCTGACGCCGCCGGTGAGGTGGCGCATGGCGCCGCGGAAATCGGCGGGCGAAACGGGGATTTCAGTCATGAGATCGCGGGGCACTACATTCATGGCATTGCTCCCCGAAATGGGGTTCGCTCTATTTAGGTACGATCGTCTGCCGACAAAAGGTGGCTCAGAATCGAGCCTTCGAGGCCGGCCAGCTCGGCCGAACCACGCTGGCGCGGCCTGCCTGCATTAACCACGACATCGTGGGCGATGCGGCCGTCCTCGATCACCAGCACCCGGTCCGCCAGCGCCACCGCCTCGGAGACGTCGTGGGTCACCAGGATCGCGGTAAAGCCCTGGTCGCGCCAGACCCGCTCCAGGAGGCGCTGCATCGAGATCCGGGTCAGCGCGTCCAGGGCGCCGAGCGGCTCGTCGAAGGCGAGCACGCGCGGGCGGGACACCAGCGCGCGCGCAAGCGCGACGCGCTGCTTCTGGCCGCCCGAGAGCAGCGAAGGCCACTGGTCGCGCTTGTCGGCGAGGCCGACCTCGGTCAGCGCCTTCTCGGCGCGGGCATGCGCATCCTTCGACGCACGATCGCGGCCGAGGCCGACCTCGACATTGGACAGCACGCGCGCCCAGGGGAGCAGCCGCGGCTCCTGGAACATCACGCGGATGTCTTCGGGCTGGATGTCCTGGCCGAAGCTGATGCTCCCGGCATCGATTTTTTCCAGACCAGCGATGAGGCGCAGCAGGGTGCTCTTGCCGCAGCCGCTCTTGCCGACGATCGCGACGAACTGGCCAGCGGGAATGTGAAGATCAATACCGCGCAGCACCTCGTTATCGCCGAAGGATTTGCGCAAGCCCCGGATGCTGAGCGGCAGGCCGCTGGTGTGAACAGGGCGCTCTTCGCGCACCACGCGGGCATGTGGCGCGAAATTGGAGCGGCTGGCGAGCTCGGTCTCGGAAAGGGAGGTGCGAAGCGCTGTCTGCATGTGAGTCCCAGTATTTCTGCTCAACGTTTCTGGAAGGCGGGGTGCCAGGCGAGCGTCGCCCGCTCCAGCAGGCGGGAGGCGCTGTCGGCGAGCTTGCCGAGCAGGGCGTAGATCAGGATCGAGAGCACGACGACGTCGATCAGCATGAACTCGCGCGCCTGCATCGCCATGTAGCCGAGGCCCGACGAGGCCGCGATCGTTTCCGCGACGATCAGCGTCAGCCACATGATGCCGAGCGCGAAACGGATGCCGAGGAAGATCGAGGGCAGCGCGCCCGGGAAGATGACGCGGCGGAACAGTTCGCCATCGGTCATGCCGTAGATGCGACCCATCTCGATCAGCTGCGGATCGACGGTGCGGATGCCGTGCAGCGTGTTGAGGTAGATCGGGAAGAACACGCCCAGCGCCACCAGGAAGAGCTTGGCGCTCTCGTCGATGCCGAACCACAGGATGACCAGCGGGATCAGCGCCAGATGCGGCACGTTGCGCACCATCTGCAGCGTGGTGTCAGTGAGCTTGGCCGAGAGCTGCGACAGGCCGTTGGCGAGGCCGAAGGCGAAGCCGATGCTGCCGCCGATCAAAAAGCCGACCGAGGCGCGCCAGAACGAGACCCAGATGTTGCGGACGAGCTCGCCGGAGAGCAGCAGCTTCCAGCCGGCCAGCGCGACGTCGCTCGGCGCCGGCAGCACGCGCGTCGGCACGAAGCCGGTGACGCAGGCGATTTGCCAGATCGCGATGACGGCGAGCGGCAGGATCCACTGGATCAGGCCGTCCACGCGCGGCAAGCGGATGCTGCGGGGAAGCGAGATGCTGTCGATGAGGCTCATGATTGCGACACCCGATGCTGCGGACGGAAATCGCTGCCGACGGTCTCGCCGAAGGGGCCGCCGTTGAAATGCAGCCTGGTCACGTTGCCGGGCTGATCCAGCGCGAGCAGCGGAAACACCAGCTCGGCGAAGCGATAGGCTTCCTCCAAATGCGGGTAGCCCGACATGATGAAGGTATCGATGCCGAGGTCCTGATACTCCCTAATGCGCGCCGCCACCGTCTGGGCGTCTCCGACCAGCGCCGTGCCGGCGCCGCCGCGCACGAGGCCGACACCGGCCCACAGGTTCGGGGCGATCTCGAGCTTGTCGCGCTTGCCGCCATGAAGCTGCGCCATGCGCTGCTGACCGACCGAGTCCATGCGGGCAAAGTTCTTCTGCGCCAGCGCGATGGTGTCGTCGCTCACGTGCTTGATCAATTCGTTGGCGGCGCGCCAGGCCTCCTCATTGGTCTCGCGGACAATCACATGAAGGCGGATGCCGAATGACAGCTTGCGGCCACGCGCGGCCGCGACCTCCCTCACCTTCGCGATCTTCTCGGCGACCAGTGCCGGCGGCTCGCCCCAGGTGAGATATTTGTCGACGGTGTCGACCGCGACGTCGATGCCCGCATCGGACGAGCCGCCGAAATAGAGCGGCGGCCGCGGCGACTGCACCGGCGGGAACAGCAACTTGCCGCCTTCGACATGGATGTGCTTGCCTTCAACGTTCACGGTCTTGCCGGCAAGCAGGTCGCTGTAGACGCCCAGGAACTCGCGGGTGACCTCGTAACGCTCGTCGTGAGCAAGGAAGATGCCGTCGCCCTTGTTCTCGACGGGATCGCCGCCCGTGACCACGTTGACGAGAAGCCGGCCATTGGTGACACGGTCGAGCGTCGCGGTCATGCGCGACGCGACACTCGGTGACTGCAGGCCGGGGCGCACGGCCACGAGATAGCGCAGGCGCTCGGTGAACGGCGCGACTGAGGAAGCGACGATCCAGGAATCCTCGCAGGACCGCCCCGTCGGCAGCAGCACGCCGAAATAGCCGAGCTGGTCCGCGGCCTGCGCGATCTGGCGCAGATAGTTGAAGTTGACCTCGCGCCCGCCGATGCCGGTGCCGAGATAGCGGCCGTCACCGTGCGTGGGCAGGAACCAGAGGATGTTGGTGCTTGCTTGCTTACTCATGACTGTGCTCACGAACCTGACTTCCGAGCCACGTCGGAAATCCTGAAGGATTTGGGAATCAGGCCCAGCGCGAAGAATGCGTCGGCAACCTGCTGTTGGTCGGCGATGACAGCGTCGGTGATCGGCTTGATGCCGTAGGCCTGCCGCTTCAGCGCCACCTCGACCACGGGGACCGAAAGACCGATCGACGGCGCGAGCTGCTCGGCCACCGCATGGATGTCGCCCTTGGCCCAATCGTCGACCGCGCTGAGCTCGGCTAACACGGCCTCGACGATCTTCGGGTTGGCTTCGAGGAATTTCTTCGAGGAGAAGTAGAACTGGTAGTTGGCAACGGTGCCGGTGCCGTCGGCCAGCGTGCGCGCGCCAGTGGCCGCTTCCGCCGCCGCCTGGAACGGATCCCAGATCACCCAGGCATCGACAGCGCCGCGCTCGAAGGCGGCACGGGCGTCGGCCGGCGCGAGGAATACCGGCTCGATCTCCGAGTATTTGACGCCGGCCTTCTCCAGCGCCTTGACCAGCAGATAATGGACGTTGGAGCCCTTGTTGAGCGCGACCTTCTTGCCCTTGAGATCAGTGACCGACTTCAGCGGGCTGTCCTTCGGCACCAGGATCGCCTCGCCCTTCGGCGCCGGCGGCTCATAGGCGACATACTGGATCGGCGCGCCGGCGGCCTGCGCGAAGATCGGCGGGGCTTCGCCGGTGTTGCCGAAATCGATCGCGCCGACATTGAGCGCTTCGAGCAGAGGCGGCCCGGACGGAAACTCGGTCCACACCACCTTGTAGCCATCGGCAGCGAGCTTCGGCTCCAGCGTGCCCTTGCTCTTGAGCAGCACCAGCTTGCCGTATTTCTGGTAGCCGATGCGGACCACCTTGTCCTGACCGTAGGAGGTGCCGACAGCGGCCGCGACGATGCCGATCGACAGCACGATGGCTGCGATCACGCGTTGAACGATGCGCTTCATGTTCAGACCTTTGGATATGGGAAGACTTGTCGGCACGGTCAGGCTGCCGGGTTGCGCCAGACGATGTCGCGGATCACGATCGGCTTGGGGATCAGGCCGAGCTTGTGGAAGCGGTCGGCGACGCCCTGCTGGGTCGCGATGATGTCGTCGGTGACGGGACCGATCACGAAGTTCGCGCGGTTGGCGGCGACGGTCTGGATATCCAAGGGAACGCCGGTGATCGCGGCGAGCGATCTGGCGACCTCGTCCCGATGCTGTTCGGCCCATTTGCCGGCCGCAGCAGTGACCTCGACGATCTGCTGCAAGATGGCACCATGGTTCTTCGCGAACTCGCGGTTGGCGATGAAGAAGGAATTCGTCTTGGTGACCTCGCGCGCATTGATCAGGATGCGGCCGTTCTGCTTGGTCTCGCCGATCGCGAAATAGGGATCCCAGATCGCCCAGGCCTCGATGCTGCCATTGGCAAACGCAGGGCCCGCGTCCGGCGGGGTCAGGTAGACCGGCGTGACGTCGGCATAGGTGAGGCCGGCCTTCTCAAGCGTCTGCACCACGACGTTGTGGGCGCTGGAGCCCTTGGTGAAGCCGATGCGCTTGCCCTTGAGGTCGGCGATGTCGCGAATCGGCGATTCCTTGGGCACCAGGATGCCCTGGCCGTTGGTGATGGGCTGGCCGGCGGCGTAGACGATCGCCGCGCCCGCGGCCTGGGCAAATACCGGCGGGGAATCGCCGACCGCGCCGAAATCGACGCTGCCGACGTTCATCGCCTCCATCATCGGGGGACCGGAGGAGAACTCGATCCATTTCACCTCGATGCCTTGCGGCGAGAAATGTTTTTCCAGCGCGGCCTGCTGGCGCGTGATGACCAGCACGCCGGTCTTCTGATAGCCGATACGAATTTCCTTCACCGCGCCTTGCGCGATGGCGGGTGACGCGAAGACAGCGGCGGCCGCTGTTCCAATCGACAGTTTCAGAAAGTCCCGACGCTGCATTCCACACTCCCGGCCGCACGCGGCCGTCATTCGTCTGCGTTCGGGAATGATGGTGCGCCTTATCGGACGTGTCGAGACTCGCGGAAAAATAGCGATGCGAGCACTGCGTGTGCGGCGGACTGCATGATTAATCTTTCAAGCGGTCGCGAGGATTCAGACGGAATTTTTCCGCACGCGAATGTGAGAGCCGCTCGGATTCCGTCCGAGCCCAGACGACCGGAGAATAAAAAGTCGCAAAACAACCCCATGCACCGTAGACGGGGCGTGCGAAAACAACGACTTACGCATTATCCGAAGTTCGTTTGACTCGTCGGGCAAAACAGGAGCAGAATGGCATCATCGCGGACTGGGGCTGGTGTGACGCAAGGCCCCTCCACCACCTCGCTGTCATTCCCCGCCTTGTGCGCAATTGCGCACTGGGGCGGGGAATCCAGTACGCCGCGGCCCATCGATTCAGCCACAACTGCCTCGGAGTACTGGATCGCCCGGTCAAGTGTTCAGCCCGGGGACATGACCGACGGGTGTTCGGGGACATAGCCGACACATTCTCCGCTCGCCAAGTCGATGATAGCGACTTGGTGGGCGGCAAAGAAGATCCCGTATTGCGCATCGTTTGCCGAGGGGCGGATGGCGAGGCGCTCGCCACGGAAGGCCTGTGGCACTTTCCAAAGACG
>Ga0209489_102826_pt1 | contig 34705 bp, 42 predicted proteins | sample SiratrowhiteBW_FD_187527 | JGI IMG/M metagenome (GOLD analysis project Ga0209489, IMG submission 187527) | Root nodule microbial communities of legume samples collected from California, USA - Siratro white BW (SPAdes) (version 2) | ecosystem: Host-associated > Plants > Roots > Nodule | place... | reverse complement strand
GTTTTTCACAAATCAGTTATTTAAGTTCTGCCAGACACGAATAAATCGATTTCATGAAAACTGGAATCGATTTATTTTTGTCCAGTGCAGTGTATTTCAAACCAGTTTGCACCAAACTTTAGCTAGATCACTTTGATTAGTTTTTAATCACTCTTAGACCATTGTGCTGGTGGAATTCTCCTCAATTATGCATAGGTTCTTTGCCAATCAACCTCTCACTCACTCACACAAGACCAAATCTCAAATCTCCTCCAATTGCTTGCTTGTTGTCTTGCTAGTTTTGTCTTGTTTGGCTTCATCAAATCTTTATTCTTGTGAGAGTAATAACACCTTCAAAGTTATCCAAAGAGATATTTTGCTCTACATGAGCCCCGCTCAAAATTTTCATCAATAGCTTCCGATGGGAAGTAGAATGCATTAGCAATTCCAACAAGGAGATTCGGCGGCATGCGATTTAGTTGATCAACCACTTTGTATTCTCAAGAACTCACAAGCTTCCTCATGAGTGATTTCTTTCTTATTTTCCTCCTCATGCTCCTGATTAGTTTGCAAAACCTTCCCTCTCAAAAATGTCTTTGCTTTTTCTATAGACACCTGCTCTCTACTTCTTTCATCGTTTTTCTCCTTTCTTAGCTCTAGGGCTGTGAAAAGGCGACCACTCCTTAATATTTTCAATAACCACTTTTTCGGTATCTAGTGCTTCATCTATTTGTTCCCCGTTTTGTTCACCCTTCATAACACTAACACCATACCTCCAAGGAACGACTTTCTCGTTTTTATATGGAAAGGAGGAGGGAGCCTTTATCACCACGGGTTGCCGACTTAGAGACATAGGTGAGTTTTTATGAAACGAATCACCAATGGTTTAGGCCTGGTCATACTTAACTCTTCACCTGTTTGCACAAAGACTTCTTCTTCTAGGTTTTGATGATAAAATTGTAAGATGTGTCTGTCCATTAAATTTTGCAAAAAGATTTTAAAATCAGAACACTCATTGATAGAATATTCAGTGCTTGAATGGAACCTACAAGTGTATTCTGGCTTATATTCAAATTTTGATAAAAAAAACTCGTATGACAAATTGCTATGAAAACATCTTTCAAGGAACTCTTGATTCCATCTACTCTCCTCACCAAAGTTTGTCCTTCTTTATCCATGACAGTGTTTGTCGAGGCATTTGCATGTCCCGACAAGGGATTCTTGTCTACACTCGGTTTCTCCTCTTGAAAGGTTAGCCATCCTGAATCCATTAACGATTGCACTTTAAATTTAAGTGCTTGACAATTTTTAGTTGAATGGCCAATCGTCCCACCATGGTAATCACATTTAGCACTACCCTCATAGTACTTAGGATAAGGTGGTTGCAATGGCTTCATGGCATAAATCACAACTAGTGCGTTGCTGAGAAGATTTGGTAGGAGTTCGATCTAGGTCATTGGAATAGGAGTGAACTTCTTTTCTTGATCTCTCCTTATATTAAAACCCTGACCTTGAGCCTGATTGGGACTCAACCCTTCTGGTCTGTGCTGGTATGCATTACGAGGTGTAGGTAGAGGTCGATATGCGGGTTGAGATCGAGGAAAACTTTTCTAATATGCTGGTGCAGTATTCGCAACGTATGGGGAGGGCCTCTAATATGGCATAATAGAATCTGCCTGAACTTCCTCTTCATTTTTCTTACCATAATTGAATCCAGGTTTCTTGTCACTTGCGACCACGGACGAGCCATGTGTAATTTTGCCACTTCTCAACCTGAATTCAATCCTTTCTCCAATAGTAACGATATTAGCAAAATTAAAGAAGACACTCCCAAGCATATGTTTGTAAAAAGGAGATTGTAGTGTATCTATAAACATGGTAACCATCTCCTTCTCATGCAATGGCAGTTCTACTTGGGTAGCAAGTTCCCTCCACCTATGAGCATATTCTTTAAAAGTTTCAGCACTTTGCTTTGCCATATTTTAGAGCTGAATCCTATCTAGAGCCATATCAATAGTATACTTGTATTGCTTTAAGAAAGCATCGACCAGATCTTTCCATGAATGAATATGGGTTGGCTCCAAATGCTTGTACAAATTCAAAGCCACACCAGCCAAATTGTCCTGGAAGAAATGTATTAGTAATTTCTCATAGTATGCATGAGCTGCCATTTTTTGCAATACATCGTCAAATGGTTCTTAGGCCAGGAGGTGCCTTTGTACTTTTCAAATTCTAGCACTTTAAATTTGGGAGGAATTATAACATCGGGTACCAATCATAACCCTGCAGCATCCCCAAACCTAGAACTACCACTACCTTCAATAACTTTTAGTCTCTCTTCGAGTATTTCCAGCTTGTTTTTCGCTTCGTCAGCATGGAGAGATACCCCTTGAACCTTCATAGGAGTTGTGTTTTTTGCCTGTGGATCTTCACTCATTACTACTTGCAAGCCATGTGGTTGAGCCATTGTTTGTGGCTTAGTGAAGGCAGTCGTCCCGACCACATGAGTGTTCATTGGTACTTGAGTTGAGTCTTGCTTTCCCACATATATGAGAGGAGTAGGAGCAGAGGATGGTATCGATTCTTGCTCAAGATATTCCTCATGATGCAGTAGATAGCCTGAGGGTAGACCATAAGGAGGGAATTCTACATGATTTGCTTTATTCCCCTGAGTACTATTATGTACTTGTAAAGTTCCTTGTTGTGGAGCTTGAGTATAAGAGGATGTCGCTTCTGCATTCTTCATTGCATGAGTCTCAGTAGTGCTTTTTAGAGCGGCCAGGGCCTCCACAAGTTGGCTCATATGTTCTTTGATTAGGTTAAGGTTGGCCTTAATTGCCTCTTGTGCTTCGCCCCAGTTTTGCATTCTCTTACGGTTAGCACGGGTTCCGTACAGGTGTCGTGGAATGTTAGCCTTTATTACGTTTCTGAATTCATTTTATTTTCAAACACAAATTATATAAAAATGTAAAAGAGGAAACTAAATGCAAAGTATTTAAGTAGTAATCATAAAAATTGTGCGAATGCTCATGAAATCAACATGCGTTTGAATTGATCGAGAAGCCCAAATTGTCTGACATCAGAGTTAACTAAAATCTTTTAAAGAAATACAAGAGAGCAACTATTATTTTTTTGCACGGGTAATCATGTTCTTCATTATTCCCACCAACCACTTGCAACGCTCCAAGAAATTTTTGACTTCTTTTGGCGGATTGTAAAATGTCAACGCCACCTCAGCTTCGGGCAACATCTTTGGGATTTCATCGATTGTTCCATTAGCTAGAGCAGCCAATTGAGAAAACCACATCTTCCAATGTGCTACTGCATTTCCCTGTTCAGCTATGAGACGCTCTATTTGAATTATGGATTGGTGCTTCTCTTCTATTTCCACCCTTTGTTATTGCTCTTCTTTTACCCTCTCTTCATATTCCATTATTGTTTCCTTCATTTGTCGGTCCATGCTATTAATTCTATCTTGGAGATCACGTAACTTTTGCAACGCCTCCTGCTTATCTCTTTTGTTCTTCATATAAGCTTTTTCCATTGACGCTCTGAAGAAGAAGCTACATTCCTCTCTTGGGCTCTTCGTGTCAGCTCTGCATTAGCAGCTGCCAAGTCTTGCTTAATTCTGAAGGTATATTCTCTTTTGGCTCTTTGTTTTTCCATCAATTCTTCATTTGCCCTTGTTTTATCTTCACACTCCCTCGCGAGATCTACATAATCATGGCGAAGACTTTGGAGGTTGCTGCTCAATTTAGTATTTTTCTCTTTCAACCTTTCAATCTTTATCTTTATTTGTTTTACTTATTCTGACTCGTCCTCCGGTGTTGGTTCTTCTTTTGCTAGATTTGGAGAAATGACCCTGAAAGGTAATTTGGCCCTTTTAACCCTTTCTGCCATCCACTGAGGGTATGAAATCTCTTTTTTTACAACCCACGGTCTAGATTCCCTCTCCATATAATTTACACTCTTTTAGGCATTTCTAATCTTGTGTAGAATTTCTGTAGCAAAGCCATCCTCATAGTAAAATAGTAATGGAGCCAGAGTAGCGTATGTTCGAGAGCCTTTTATTGGATATCCAAATTGTCGTTGAGCTAGCACCATATTATAATTGATAAAACATTTGATTCCCACAAGTGGCACATTAGGATATTTCCCGTAATGGCAAATAAGTCGTGATCTCTGCTGCCAGGAAGGTTGCCATTGAATCTTTGTTTCATTCAAACCAGCTAAGAGTTGCAACCAGTCATTTTTTCCTCTTACTTCAAATCTTCGCTGCATTATTAACTCAACCGAGCAGTTAATGCCAACTACCTGTTCTTCGATACGAGAAGATAGCCAAATATAAAGGATAGGAAAACAACATGAAAGTTTCCTCTTTTTTCTCTCATGGCACAAATCAAGTGTCGTATAAGTGTATGCCAAGATCGGCATGACCGGATTTTCAGATCAAGTCTTAACAGCAACAAACACATCAATGCTGAATAATCCACAAAATCCTCGATGTTAGGAAACAACAAGACGCCATAAATGGCTAAAGTAAGAACATCCATGAATGTCTCCCAGTCCTCCCTGTTACTTAGTTGATGAAGATATGCCTCCAAAAACCTTTGGGGAAATCCTTTCGAACCTTTTCTGCTAACAAGCCTATCTTTTAGCTCTTTTGGATGCATCCTCATGATCCCAGCTAAGGTGGAAATAGAAGTGTATTGCTCAAGATACTGGTACGAAACCTTTCCTTCTAAAGGCATATCTACGATACGCTCACACTCCTCAATTGTCGGCACTAACTGAAAGTCTTGAAAAGTGAAGCATCTCAATAGAGGGTCATAATACTGAACCAGAGTAGTAATAATGAACTTCTGAACTTCAACTTCTAGCAATCCCAACAAATTCCCATACCTCTTCCTAAACATAACTCTCTAAACTGCTTTAAGCTTTTGCCCCAACTCCCTAATACCGATCAAATTGTTCTTTAATACTTTGGCATCTATCTTCTTTTTCAAAGTCTCTAATTCAAGCTCTCTTTCAGTTTCAAATCTCATGTTAAATTCCATGATCATATGCACACAACTTTACAATTTTACTGCTTAAAAGAAGAAATGATAGACATGTGAGTCCAAATGAAATAATATGGAATGCATGCAATGTATTAATGAAAAAGGGAAAACATGAGATTATCTCAGATCCTTCTCCACCAATTATGCTATGAGTACAAAATATGTGAATATGCATGTTGCAACATCAATAAAAAATAACACGATTCACAACATATTAGCAAAAGGTTAAAACACATGAACAACTCCCTTAGTGCCTTAAATGGTTCAATGTTATAACGTCTAAAGATCTAGGACTGTAAATGCATACACGACTCCTAATACCTAGAGATTCAAGGTTACTAGAGCTATGGCTCACTTTATTGTATTATCCACATCAGCTGGTAAACAACTTGCTATGAACAAACAAATAAAGAGAACGGACTCTAGCTGGGGTTCTCGCAAAAACTGAGAAAGGAAGCATATCCCATCAGCATTGCTACACAACCCCTATCTATTTCTATGCTTCCTCAGACCCGGGTATAGCGCCCCACTCATGATATATGCAAAAAGTAAATTTTTGTGTGTGTGAAGGGAGAATAATGTACCCGAACCCTACCTGCAAAAGAAACAGAAGATCCAGGCAAATATAAAACATGTCTTTTGCCCTAGGGTTCAATATTTCAATAACAAATGTAAAAGCAAGTAAATAAACAAACATATACAAAAATAAAGGGAAAAGATAAATATTCAAAAGACACACTTGCTTTTGTTCATTCAATTAAATTGGCCTGACTCTCAGCACGTCCCTCTTCCTTTTTTGTGAATCGGTGGTGTCTCCTTTATGTATGTCATGTAAGAGAAAAAAAACCAAAACCGTGTGTGTGAATGCGTGCCCTTAATGACGTGCCTCTGTGGCTTCATTTATGCATAACATGGAAGAGGGGTCACGTGTGTGGTAGGTTAGATGACCTGACCCCACCAAAGTGATAGATAAAAATATATATGTTATCTTTTATATTTATTATTTTTTTCTTTGATTTTTTTTGTAAAAATCTTAATGGGCTAGGCGCAAACTTTTTTATATAAACTAAATACTTTAAAATAAACAATTGTATTTTGATTTTAAAAAACATGTTTTATCATTATTTGGATAAGACATTTTCTTTATTCTTTTTTATGAAAACCTTATTTTTCTTTAAAAGAAAAAAGACAAAATTAATAAAACTTAAATCATTTTTTTTCTTTTCTTTTTTCACAAAAATATGAAACAACTCCAAACTTCGAAAAAACAATAAAATTTCAATTAAATGATTATTATTTTTAATATTTTTTTTTAAAAAATATTTTGTTTATTATTTCACCCGAACGAAATTGGGTGTTGACAAATGCAGATGACAGATTCAACGAGAACCAAAGGAAAACAAAAAGGAAGAGTAAAATGGAAAGACAAACCGTGGCAACGTAAGAGTATGAATGACAGCGAGGGACGACAGCACGAGAGAGAGCTTCAACCTTAGTTTGGGTGACGACAGCGAGGGACGAAGGCAAGAGATGAGGACAAGAGCGTTGCGTGAGAGAGAGGGAAGACGAAAACGTAAAGGAAAAAATGTGTGGGCTTCTAAAACAGAGGATACGACCGCGATTTTAAGGAGGAACCGCGGTCGTATCCACCTACCATCGAGGTTGCGGCTAGAACCGCGGTGGTATGGTTCCACTTAATTACAAAATTGCCACCGCAATTTTTTTTAATGTGGTTCTCTCTTAACCGCAGTGGTATCCTGTCGTGGAATGTGTTTTTTCTACTAGTGATTCAATTCACCCCCCTCTTAAACTCAGCCTGAACTTATTTTACAATTGGTATCAGAGCTAGGACTTGTATCCTAGTCAAGTTTTTCGATCCATGGCTGGGAACAAATTGCCTTTTGCTGAGGGAGCCTCTATACACAAGCCACCTATGTTTTCTAGAGTTAATTACCAGTTTTGGAAAGTGAGGATGAAAGTCTTTATTGAATCAATTGATCGTGGTATTTCAAATGCGATAGTGAATGGTCCTTATATTACAATGTCTGTTGTGAATGGTGTGCCTGTTGTTAAATCATTTGATGAATTATCTAAAGCTGAAAATAAGAGAGTGCAGAATGACTGCGTTGCAAAAAATATAATCACTTCTGCCTTGAATCTTGATGAATTCTTCAGCGTATCCCAGTGCAGTTCTGCAAAAGAAATGTGGGACATATTAGAAGTCACACATGAAGGGACAAATGATGTGAAGAGAGCGAGAAAGCATGCATTCATCCAGGATATGAGTTGTTCAGAATGCAAACAGGGGAAACCATTGCAGATGTCTAGAAACAATTCACTCATATTGTCAATCATCTGATTGGATTGGAAAAACAATTTGATAAGGAAGAGATGAATATCAAGATCCTTAAATGCTTGGATAGTAGCTAGAAACCCAAGGTGACTGCAATATATGAGACAAGAGACTTGACATGAGCTTGAGATGACGAGATTAAAAGAAATGGAAATTGTTGAGAAGAAAACGAGAAGTCTCGCACTCAAATCAAAAGCTGCAGAGGTTGAGTCTATTGAGGAGAGCTCAGAAGAGGCCAGTGACACTAAAAATCTCAACTTATTGACAAAGAGATTTCAGAAATTTATCAAGATGAAGGGAAAGACAAAGAATCTGCAAAGTAAAAGGTATAATAAGAAATCTGATTCAAATTCAAATAAATTCACCTGTTTTGGTTTTGTTAAATAGAGGCATATGAAAGTAGACTACCCAACCCTTGCTAACATGGAAAAGGCCAATGAAAAGAAGAGTCACAAAACTAGAAAAGGGAGAAAAGCTTATATTGCATGGGAAGACAATGTTTCCTCTTCAAGCAATTCTTCACAGGAAGATATTGAAGAAAATTTGTCTCGTGGCTGGAGAGAATTCAGAGGTTAGTAGTGAATACTCCAATACTTCTTTTAATGCAAACTATAACTCACTTTTTTAGACTTTCCATGAAAATCATAAAGAAGCTAGGAAATTAGCCTTATCCAACAATAGATTGAAAGGTCTGAATAATTGGTTGGAAGACATAGTCAAAGAACTAGAAGATGAAGTTTTGAAATTGAAAACTGATTTTGATCATTTAGAAATCATTTACAAAGATTCCAGTGATCATGACTCCTGCAAGCCAATTAATTGTGAAAATTGTGAAGCTCTACAGAAGAAAGTTAATTCTTTGATAACTACTGCTTCCAAACTTTCAAAGGGTACAACGAACCTCAATGCCATTTTAGGTTCCCAAAACTGTGTTTTTGAAAAAGATGACATTGGCTATCAAATTGGTTTTCAAGGAAAAGAAAGGAAATACAGTAGCTTCTTTAAAATGATTGAGCAACGATTTTTATCTCCACTGGCTTGTTTTTATTGTATGAGAAAAGGCCATTCTGTGAGAAATTGTAGGATTAGAAAGTTTGATGTGCCTAAGGGACTGGTTAGGTGGGTGCCTAAAAGGATCACTAACACTTGTGGACCCAAATTTAACAGTATACCAATGCCTCAAGCTGAAACTGTTTTGTAGGTCTGTTTGGCATCCAAGAAGCAATTGTGGTACTTTGACAGTGGGTGCTCCAAACACATGACTGGTGATGCTTCTCAGTTAATTAATTTGAAGTTGAAACCTGCTGGTTAATTAACTTGGAGTTGATGGATTAAAGCACAACATGCTCAGTATAAGTCAATTGTGTCACAAGGGTTACAAGATCACTTTTGAGCCTAATCATTGCCTCATAGCAAATTCAAAAACCAGTGAAACAATCCTAGTAGGTAAACAGGTAAATAATGTATACATGCTTAATGTTTCTTGCATAACATCCAATATGAATTGTTTGCTCACTAGGAATGATGAGTCTTGGTTGTGGCACAAAAGATTAGCTCATATTCATATGCTAAATCTCAATAGACTTGCATCAAAAGAGCTAGTGATTAGTCTACCTAAGCTCAAGTTTGAAAGGGACAGATTGTGTGAAGCATGAAAAAAAGGTAAACAAACTAAAAGTTCTTTCAAACCATTGAATGTGATGTCAACATCCAGACCTCTTGAGCTGCTTCACAGGGATCTGTTTGATCCCTTAAGAACTATGAGCCTAGGAGGTAATTATTATGGTCTTGTGATAGATGACGATTATTCAAGCTTTACCTGGACATTATTCATTGCTACCAAGGATGAAATCTATCATGGTTTTAAGAGGTTTGCCAAAGTTATCCAGAATGCAAAGAATTGTGGTATTTCTTCCATTAAATCTGATCATGGGGGAGAATTCCAGAATGAGAAGTTTGACAAGTTCTGTAGCAAATCTGGAATCAAACACAATTTTTCAGCATCAAGGACTCCACAACAGAATGGAGTAGTGGAGAGGAAGAATCGATCTCTGGAGCAACTAGCAAGGACACTATTGAATGAAATTGGGTTGTCAAAGTACTTCTAGGCTGATGCAGTAAGTACAACTTCCTACGTTCTTAATCGGCTGCTCATAAGACCTATATTGAAGAAGACCCCCTAAGAGTTATTTAAAGGAAGAAAGCCCAATATATCTCCTTTAAAAGTTTTTGGTTGTAAATGTTTCATTTTAAATAATGGTAAAGATTACTTGGGCAAATTTGATTTGAAAGGAAATGAAGGTATCTTCCTTAGTTATTCATTGCATGCTCATGCATATAGAGCATACAATAAGAGAACCATGCTAGTTGAGTAATCCATGCATATTGTAATTGATGAAACTAACCAGAATATGTAGAAAAATCCTAAGACAGGTGCAGATGATGAGGTTCCTAATAGACAACAAATTGATACTGGATTGGAAAATAAAATAGAAGAAGCCAGTAAACTACTAGAGACTCAACCAATTAACTAGATTCAATCAATTGAATCTGGAATTGGTACAAAAATAGTTAACTATGGACTAACAAGAGAATGGAGAGTTCCCAAGAAACTTTCACTAGTGGAGACCAAATCAGTAGCTGATGCACTTGAGGATAGCAACTGGATCAATGCAATGCATAAAGAATTAAACCAGTTTGCTAGAAATGAAGTCTGGACACTAGTTCCCAAAACTAAACAAATGAATGTGATTGGAACAATGTGGTGTTCAAGAACAAGTTGGATGAATAAGGAATTATTGTAAGGAATAAAGCAAGATTGGTTGCAAAGAGTTTCAACCAAGAGGAAGGAATAGATTTTGGAGAGACTTATGCACCAATGGCCAGATTAGAAGTAGTAAGATTATTGTTAGCATATACTTGCATGAACGGATTCAAGTTGCACCAAATGGATGTCAAAAGTGCTTGTCTCAATGGATACATTGATGAAGAAGTCTATGTGAGTCAACCCCCTAGATTTGAAGATCATAAGTATCCAGATCATGTCTTCAAACTCAAGAAAGCTTTGTATGGCTTGACACAAGCACCTCGATAATGGTATGAGAGGTTGAGTAGATTTCTTCTTTCTCAAGGATATGAGAGAGGAAAAAATAGATAAGACTTTATTCATTAAGAAAGCACACAATCAAATTATACTTGTTCAAGTTTATGTTGATGACATTATATTTGGTTTAACTAATTAAATTTTATGTGAGTAGTTTGTTAAAGCTATGCAGGGAGAATTTGAGATGTCCATGATGGGAGAACTCAATTATTTCCTTGGCTTGTAAATAAAGCAATTTCAACATGGTACATTCATTAGTCAACCCAAATACTGTCCAGAGCTGTTGAAGAAATTTGATATGGAGAATTACAAAAAAGCAGCCACACCTATTGCTACTGGATGCTACTTAGACAATGATGAAAAGGGAGTCAAAGTTGATCAAACAAAATAAAGAGGACTCAGGATCACTACTCTACTTAACTGCTAGTAGACCAGATATTATGTTCAGTGTTTGTTTATATGCAAGATATCAAGCCAGTCCAAGAGAAACCCATTATATGGCAGCAAAGAGGATACTGAAATATCTCAAAGGAACAATTGATGTTGGACTATGGTATCCTAGTGTGGTATCTCTGAATTTAATTGGTTATTCTCACTCAAACCTTGCAGGATGCAGAATTGATAGAAAAAGCACAAGTGGAACATGTCCTCTATTAGGATCAAGTTTAATATCTAGGCATAGTAAGAAACAAGCTTGTGTGGCATTATCTACTGTAGAGGCAGAATACATTGTAATTGGAAGCTGTTGTGCATAGAGTTCATGGATCAAACAACAACTTAGTGATTTCGGTCTAAATTTGTGTCAAATTCCATTAATGTGTGTAATACTAGTGCAATAAGTTTAACAAAGAATCATATACAACATTCCAGGACTAAAGATATTGAAATACGCAACCACTTTATAAGAGATCATGTGAGTAAAGGTGATTGCGTAATTAAATTTGTTAATTTTGAGAATCAATTGGTTGATCTGTTTACAAAACCTCTTAATAAAGAGAGATTTAATTTTCTTAGAAACGAATTGGGGATTATTGATTTGGAAAATATTAAATAAATCAATCATCCAATAAATAGTTGATTCTTAGTTATATTTTATGCAATATTGGTATGATCAATGAATAAAGACAATTTACTAAATTTTATCTGAACCCACTATAATTGATATGAAATATCTGATCCTCTTTAAATGCTTATTAATTGATTGGGACGAGAAAATGCTGAACAAGGAGGTTTATGATCCCCTGGGCAATACGTTGTTATGAGGAATATTGTTATATGGGGAAGGTAAAGATTTCACTGCAGATTCCAAGTCAAACGAAAAAGCTTGACCGAGCTGAGTTGGAATCCAATACGTAGCGCATGTGAGGAGTGATAAACCACTCAACACCATGTGTCATAAATCCCTTGGAAGTCAACAAGTCAAAAGCTGTAACAAATTCTGAATCTAAGTAAAATATGTGACAGTTTATTGCTTACTGAATTTAAACTGAAAAGATTTTGCTTAATTGTCTTTCAATGCACTGCATGCGTGAATTAACTACGCAAGAAATGGTTTGAATTTTCAAATTTGTCTTATATGTGATAGCTTGTGTTATAAATAGCATCATAAGCAGCCACTTGATCACACACATCACTTAGTAGCATTCTACATATTCAGTGATTGTAAAACATCAAATAAACCAATATTTACCATCCCTTGAAATGGCCTCCTCTTCAACACCAAAGAAGCACAAAAAAAGAGCTTGTGTCAAAAATGTTGAGCCTTTAGAATCCAATGAAACTGATTATCTTGAAAGATGGTTCATGGGAAATCATGAAAGCATACAAGGGCTTCGTAGAGATTATAGCAACAAAGCTATAATAGCTCCTATGTTTCTGAGGATGCTATGGTTAAAGGAGGAGAATCTGGACGAGGTTAGAGAAGCCTTAAGATTTCAGAAGTTGGAGAAATTTGTAAGACTATCAGGGAATGTCTATCCTAATTTAGTCAAAGTATATCTCACAAACATGAGGTATAATGAGGAAACAATCTATTCACAAATTAAGGGAGTCGACATTTGCATAAATCATAAAGTCTGGCTTGCTGTTGCTGGACTACGCAATGCTGGAATCCCAGTTGGAAGAAGCCATGAAGTTGGTCTAGAAGGATTCAATAAGCCACAGTTTTTCAGGTCCTGCTTGAGAAACCAGAACACTGAGTCTAGAAGTTACTCAGTTGGAGGGCTCTCTGTCATGCCAAGAATCTTTGCCTTCATTGTGATTTGGTTGCTGACACCAAGGGGATTCAATCATGTTGTGTTGACTAAAGAAGACCATATGCTCATGTACTTCCTGATGGGAAAGATCAAAGTTATTTGGTTCAGTGTCATTAAGGAACACGTTACAAAAATAAGGTGGAAGGTCGAATTCAAGATCCCTTATGTTGTTCTCATATCACACTTCATTGACTACTTTGAAATTGACACTGATGGAGAAGTGGTGGAACTGGTCAAAGCACAAAATGAAGTCACTACAGCAACACTTGACAAGATAGGACTTATCAAAGTCAATGATGATCAATGGATATGCAAAGTTAACTATGATAGTGCTGATGAACAACCTATTGAAGAAGAAGACGGTGATGTTGCTGATGCTGATGAGGGACACGATGATCCCATGATTGATGCTCCACCCAATGGATATGAAAACTACTTTGCTGGTTTTGAGGAATGAATGATGACATAGTTGCATACTATGCACGAAGAGGAAAGAAGCTATCATCAATACTACGAGACAAGGTTTTAGAACATCAAAGGCACCCTTGAGGATGTGCAATTTAAATTAGGCTAGATGTTCTACAGCCTAGACGAATGAGCTATTTCTTGCATATTTGGTTCTTCATCTCACTTGGATGAATGCAAAGGGGGAGAAGTAGGTCTGGTGTGTTGGTTGTGTTGGTTCTTGGTCTAGTATTGGTGGTGTGTGCATTAGATGCATAGGGTACTATTGTTGTTGTTCTGTCTATTTCAGTTTTGTTGTTTTTATTTCTATGCTACTTCTTGTGTCTCTTGCTGGTTGATCTAACTTCTACCTAAATGATCCTTTAATCTTGTTAGTAATCCATCCAAATATGGTGTAAATTCGGCTGATTAAGTCATTCTCATCTACTGCCCGGATATATATATGTATCTTTATATGAATGGAATGTGGTTTATGTGTTTAGTTTGAAATGATTTTGTTTTCTAACACTATTTCATTTTCTTTATTTTAAACGAGGCAATGGAGTATGGGGGAGCAATTACATGATTACAAGAAAGTCAGATCTGAACTGGTTGGAGAATCATGAGGAATTATAATTAATTGTTTTAGTTTAATCAGTCAGTTTTATTTTTTGCTCTGAACGTGATGAATTTACAGATTACTAATCATTTGTTCTAGAGTTTAGTTTATTCAAGATTGAAGAGATGTAACTTAACACACAATTGTTTACTTTCATCAAATTGGGGGAGATTGTTAGCACCAAGAGTTGTTAGAGGATTTCATGAAATCAACAAGTGAAAGAAGTCTAAAGAATCAAGAGGACTGCCAAGAGAACCATGAAGTTTGATGAAGCTTTTGGTCCTAGACTTAGGCTTTGTGATTGTGTGTGAGTTTTCATCTTGATATAAAATCATATGTTGCATGTTTCATAAGTCATACTAAGTTCCAAAGTTAAAATTGTTTAGTAAAATTAATCAAAGTTTTCAAATAACGATGTGTTAGAAAGAAATTGGTTAAATTGTTTTATTCTAAACATATTAAAGTTTTTGTTTCAGAGAAGTTCAATTGATTGAACAGTTATTACAATCGATTGAAGTTTTAACAGATTTTTAAAATAGTTTTTCTATATAAAGGAGAGGCACATGTTTGGCAATTATCGATTTTTATTCTATGCAAACATTGTGAAATTTTCACAGAGAAAAATGTGCTAATCATTTCATCTTAAGAACACTACTCTTGGATCATTACTTTGATAATGAATGCGTGTAACAGTGATGTTATGCAGAGCTAAGTGTTTCTACTCTGTTCTTGATATCTTTGTAATCTATCTTGAGTAGAATCACTGTTTGGTTTGGTATATTCATTAAACTTTCGAGTACTGTTAAGTTGTTGTTACATATTACATAGGTGTGTGATTGTAACTAGATAGTACAGTAGGTTCTATACTGGTTAAGCTGCTGTAGGGTTCAGTAGGTAGGTTACTACTAGGAGCAAGGTTTGCTTGCGGGGAGCAAGGTTTGCTTGCGGGGTGCAAGTGTTGTATTGTGTGAGACTGATCTTTAAGATCTTTTTAGTGGGAATCTTTGCCAGTTTACAAAGGACTGGACGTAACCCTTGAGGAAGGGTGAACCAGGATAAAATCTTGCGTTCTTGATCTTTCTTTCTCTCTTCTTGAACACTTCTTGACTCTATATCTATCAATTAACTGTGGTTACTATATATTTGCTTGCAATTCTGGAAGTTTTGTGTTCTTAAAACAATTAGTATTTCCTGAATCTTGTTTAACCAGAATTACTTTTACTATTGGTAATCAAAACCTTACTGAACTGTATATCTGATTGTTTTTGAATTTTCTTGAATTGAGTTCTTGATCATTCTTACTGTGTTTTAACAATTAACTGAATCTTTTTTAACTAAAGCGACTATCTGTTTGAATATACTATTTTCATGTTTACTCAATTGTTTTCTGAGTTTCCTAAAAATGTTTCTGGTTTCAGTTTATTGCTTCCGCATTTGATCTGACTGAATTTCTATCATATCTTGGCTCAATTAATTATTTTTGTTCTGGAATCTATTGAATGTTTACTGTACATTTCATAATAATCGTTTTTCAATAGTTTTGATAAAGAATTTTCATTCAGTTTTGAAAATTGTTAATTGTTTGCAAAAATTTTCTAAGTTCAATTCACCCCTCTTTAACTCAGCCTGAGCTTATTTTACAATAGCAGCAGGTGCTTGAGGAGATTCAGTGTTTTCTCTTCTAGCTTCATGCAATGCTGGGCAAGTATCAGTAGGATGGTCAACAGAAATGCAAATTCCACATAGTTTAGCAACTGTTTGAGTCTTAGATAGTTGTTTAACTAATGTTGCTAAATAATCTAGCTTGTTCTCTAGTTTATTATGATCAACAACATGAGAGGTATTGAACTCCTCTAGGTAAGGCAACTAAGTTGCTTCCGGTACCAAATTGTTGATTATTAGAAGCCATGTTCTCAACCAAATGTCTTGCTCGAGTAGGGGTCTTGTCTATGAAAGCTCCTCCACTAGCTGCATCTATCATTGTCCTATCCATGAGCATCAAACATTCGTAGAAATACTGAATAAGCAGTTGCTTGTGCATCTGATGATAAGGACAACTCGCATAGAGTCTTTTAAACCTTTCCTAGTATTCATCCAATATTTAGGTGGAGGTTGATAAAGATCATGGTTATGATGGCTGCTCTCTGCAAATTTCACATGTGAAGGAAAATCTTCATAATTTCTCTCTCTTCATAATTGTTATATTAAAGTCCGAATTCATGGTTAAAATTGGGTTATGAACTACTAAATACATCCCTTATTGTTAAACGTTGTCTCATTTAATTTAAAGCCCAATTATGTAATTAAAGTCCAATTTGATGGTTAAAGTTGGGTTATCAAGTACTAAATTCACCCCTAATTGATAAATGTAATTTCACATACTAGAAAGCCCAATTTTTATATTAAAGTCCAAATTGAATTTTAAAATTGCATTATGAACTATTAAACACACCCATATTTCATAAATGAGTCCCGTTTCATTCTAAGACCAATTCTAGAGGTCTAAATTCATAGTTAAAAATTGGATGATGATGTATACATCAAAATCATCAATTAGCAATTATACTTAAGTCCAAATTAGCACAAAACTAATTTCAGAAAAACCACAAAACAAATTTAATGAAAACTCACCTTACGATGTTCTTGATATGGTGATTCTTATAGAGACCAAAATGCATTCACAAAACAACCACCGTAAACGAAAATATTCAAACAAAAGAAGCTCAACTAAATGAAAATCAATGACCACCATCCAAGCTGTATGGAGAACCACCGTCGAAAATCAAGAAATGTGACCCCTCTGGAAAAAACTGATTTGGAGGCAAGGAGCCAATATAGGGGAACTTTTGGAGAAATAATTGACAGAGACAAACTTCTAGAGCCAAATGAAGGTACTGTGAGGTGGGATTGGAGATTGGGAGGCAAAGAAAAGGTATTTCAAGGCAAAGAAGAATGGAAGTTTCAGAGATGAGGTACGGTGCAAGGTTGGAAACAAAGGTGAAAAATGAAATTGGGAAAGTAAAACCTGTTACCACCAGGAGATGCTATATTTATTTGATGAAGCCAAACCAATTACAACTAAAGCTGTTGAGTTAATCTGAAGAAACCAACCAAGTTGACCAAGTCAAGACCAAGTGCTTTCAAGTAAAGATGCATGGAGTTTGCATGAAGATTGAAGATTTTGGGTCTAGGCTTTAGGTGGTGTTGGTGTGTCTAGATTGAGGTTAAAATCTGTGATGATGAATGTGTTGATCATTGATAAGCTCCACTATGAAAATTGACTTTAGCAAGGTTTTAAAAAAAATCATTAAAATCTGATTTCAAATTTTGATAAACCGTTTTAACTGTCTTTTAAAATTTAGTTGACTGAGTGTCAAATCAATCAATTAGAATTTGACAGTTGTCACTACAGTTGTTTATAAATAACTCGTGCGTTTTCAAAAGATAAAACACAAAGAGAATTTTCATACATACTACACTGATTTGATTTGAGATTTTTCAAGCAAGAGAAAACGGTACCACACTTTTGAGATCAAGATCATTTGAAGTTTTCAAAGAATTCATCAAGAACTGAATTTCTGTATTCTGCTGCAGCTTTGGAAACTGACTGCACATTTCTAGATCATTGATCTGACCTCAACCTAAGCACTCTATACCTATTTCTTCTTACATTTCTGATCTGTTGTATAGAGCTGCTATTGTTAGTTGATTTCTATGTAAATCTTTCAATTATATTAAAACTGCTACTGAGTACTTGAATTACTGGAGTGTAATTCGTGGTAAAGTGAGTTTGTACTGGTGGTTTGCCTACTGCGGGGAGCAGTGTGAGGCTTTTCTTGGTTATACAGTGGATTCTGTATAACTGTGACTTGCTGTAGGTTTCAGCAAGGGAGTTCTTGGAACACACAGTGGGTTTCTGTGTGGTTTTTTGTTCTGCTGTAGGTTCAACAATGGTCTGCTGCGGGGAGCAATAAGACGTTTTTGGGTTATACAGTGGATTCTGTATAACTGTGACTTACTATAGGTTTCAGCAAGGGTGTTCTTTAAACACATACTGGACTCTGTGTGGTTTCTTGGTCTGTTGTAGGTTCAGTAGTGGTTTGCTACGGGGAGCAGTGTATTCTTGTTGTGGGCAAGTGATGTAAACTTGATCAGTTTGATCATTTTTAGTGAAATCCTTACTGTGTGTGAGGGACTGGACATAGCCCGTTTTGTTGGGTGAACCAAGATAAAAATCCTTTTGTTCTTGAATCTTCCTTCTCTTTCTTGATCACTGATTTAATTGATTTGTTCACTGTGTAAACTGTTTTCAGAATCAATAACTGGACTCTATTGGTTTAAGACTTAATCATCTTTTAATAATTGTTTCTTTCATAAAAAGAATTTTATTTTTGATTGGTTCTTAATAATTCAAAACTGTTAACTGAATTGAATTTGACCAGTTCATTCTGTGCAATTAACTTCTGTCTGTTTCAGTGTAGTTAATTAGATCGCTTCCGCAATTACATTCGAATCAAGTCTATCTTAAAGCCTTTGAACTCTGATAAATCTGTTTGGTTTGCTGCGTTGTGTTGTGTTTACTGATTCATTCTATCGCACTGATCAGTAAAGTCAATAAAGATCCAATCTATTAAACTGACTTGCATTTTCTTAAAAGTTTAAATAGTTTTGAAAAAGATTTTGAAATCCAATTCACCCCCCCTCTTGTATTTCAGCCAAAACAGTTTCTTACAATTGACATCAGAGCTAGGACTTGTATCCTAGTCAAGTTTTCGATCTATGACTGAAAACCATTTACCTTTTGTTGAAGGGGCTTCAATAAATAGACCTCCAATGTTTTCTGGTGTGAATTACCAATTCTGGAAAGTCAGAATGCGAATCTTTATTAAGTCTATTGACAGAGGCATTTCGAATGCAATAGTAAATGGACCGTATGTACCTATGCGTGTTGTTCATGGTGTGTCTACTATGAAATCTTTTGATGAACTATCTGATATAGAGAATAAGTTGTGCAGTATGATTGTATTGCCAAGAACATTATAACTTCTGCCATGAATTTGGATGAGTTTTCTAGGGTGTCTCAATGCAGCTCTGCAAAGGAGATGTGGGATGTGCTGGAAGTTACTCATGAAGGCACGAATGATGTGAAACGGGCAAGGAAACATACGCTGATTCAGGAGTACGAGTTATTCAGGATGTAACCAGGAGAATCAATTGCTGATGTGCAAAAATGATTCACGCATATAGTTAATCACCTGATCGGACTGGGAAAACAGTTTGATAAAGAGGAGCTGAACATCAAGATTCTCAAATGCTTGGATAGAAGTTGGTAGCCCAAGGTGATAGCAATTTCAGAAACTAGAGATTTGACAACTCTCACAACAGCTGTATTGTTTGGCAAACTAAGAGAGCATGAACTGGAGATGACGAGGCTGAAGGAAATGGAATCTGCTGAAAAGAAATCCAGAAGCCTTGCACTGAAATTAAAAGCTGCTGAGATTGAAACCAGTGCGAACAGCTCAAAAGAAGATAGTGATACTGAGAACCTCAGTCTGCTGACAAAGAAATTCCAGAAATTCATCAAGCTGAAAAGTAGGGCAAATAATCAACAATCTAAAAGGTATACTAGAAAACCTGATTCAAATTCAAATAAGCTAACCTGTTATGGTTGTGGCAAACAGGGACATATGAAAGCAGACTGTCCAAATTTGGCTAACAAAGAGAAGAGCATTGAAAAGAAGAATTACAAAGCTGGAAAGGGAAGAAAGGCATACATTGCATGGGAAGACAATGGATCTTCATCCAGCAGCTCTTCACATGAAGACATTGAAGCAAATCTGTGTTTCATGGCTGGAAAGAATTTTGAGGTTAGTAGTGAAGATTCCAGCACTTCCTTTAACATACAAATTACAGTTCACTGCTGAATGCATTTCAAGAGACGAATGAGGAAGCAAACAAGTTGTCTCATTCCAACAATAGACTGAAGGGTTTGAACAACTGGTTGGAAGCCAGAGTTAAGGAACTTGAAGGTGAAGTTTTAAGACTGAAAACTGACCTTGAACACTACAAAACTTCTAGTAACTTAGACTCCAGCAAGCCAGCAAACTATGAAAACTGTGAAGTTCATCAAAAGAAGGTGAACAATCTAATTACTACTGCTTTAAAGTTGACTATGGGAACAGTTAATCTGAATGCCATTCTGGGCTCTCAGAACTGTGTTTTTGAAAAGGCTGGAATTGGACATCAATCCAATTTCCCAAGGAAACAGAAAAAGTACAGTAGCTTTTTCGAAACCAATACTAAACAGTTTTCACAACCTATTACCTGCTTCTATTGCATGAAAAGAGGTCATTCTATTAAAGACTGTAAGTTTAGAAGATTTTTAGTGCCAAAAGGTTTAGTTAGATGGATACCTAAAAGCATCACTAACAAAGATGGACACAAATTTGATAGGTACCAATGCCTCAACTCTAATCTGTTTTGCAGGTCTGCTTTGCATCCAGTAAGCCGATGTGGTATCTGGATAGTGGATGCTCACAGCATATGACAGGAGATTCAACTCAATTGATTAATATCAAATGGAAATCTGCAGGATATGTGACATATGGTGACAATAACCGAGGCAAGATACTTGGAGTTGGTGATATTGGAGGAAATGACAGAGTAATCAAGATGTACTCTTAGTGGAAGGATTAAAGCACAACTTGTTAAGTATCAGTCAACTGTGTGATAAGGGGTACAAGATCACGTTTGAGCCTGCTAAATGTCTCTTAACAGATTCAAAATTTGCTGAAACAATTCTTGTAGGTAAAAGAGTGAGTAATATTTACATGCTTAATGTTTCTTGCATAACATCTAGCATGAATTGTTTGCTTACCTGAGATGATGAATCTTGGTTGTGGCATAGGAGACTTACACACATACACATGCATCATTTAAATAAGATTGCATCTAAGGATTTAGTAATTAGTCTCCCTAAGCTTAAGTTTGAAAGGAACAAACTATGTGAAGCATTGTTAAAGAGGAAAACAAACAAAAAGCACTTTCAAATCTATAAATGTGGTTTCTACTTCTAGACCACTTGAGTTGCTTCACCTAGATTTATTTGGTCCTTCTAGAACCATGAGCATAGGTGGTAATTTCTATGGACTTGTAATTGTTGATGATTACTCACGTTTTACCTAGACCTTATTCATTTCTTCGAAAGATGAGACTTACCATGTGTTTAAGAATTTTGCCAAAGTTTTACAGAATGAGAAGAACAACAACATAGTGTCTATCAAATTAGATCATGGCAGATAATTCCAGAATGAGAAGTTTAACAGATTCTATAGTAATTGGAAATCAAGCACAATTTCTTAGCACCAAGAACTCCACAGCAGAATGGAGTTGTAGAAAGGAGAAACAGATCTTTGGAGGAACTGGCCAGAACGATGTTGAACGAGACTGGACTACCCAAATACTTCGGGGTAGATGCTGTCAGCACAGCGTGCTATGTACTAAATAGAGTGCTGATCAGACTCATACTGAAGAAGACTCTATATACACTGTTCAGAGGAAGAAAACCGAATCTGTCTCACCTAAATGTCTTTGGCTGTAAGTGTTTCATACTTAATAATAGGAAGGACAACCTGGGTAAGTTTGATTCCAAGTCTGATGAAGGTACTTTTCTAGGTTACTCACAACATGGTCATGCTTATTGTGTCTATAACAAGAGGACTATGCTGGTAGAAGAATATGTACATGTGAATTTTGATTAAACTAACCAAGTTATATAGGAAAGATCTAAGACATGTGTAGATGATGAAATTCCAATTATTCAGCAAGCTAGAACTGAACTGGAAAATAAGACTGAAGAAAACAGTGTGCTACCAGAAATTCAGTCAACAGAACCAGAAGATCATTTTGCTGAACAAGAAGTTGTTACTGACAGGATCCGTTCAGAATTGCCTAAGGAGTGGAGAGTTCCTAGGAATTTGTCATTGGATAATGTAATTGGACAGGTGCAGAAAGGAGTTTCAACCAGAAGTACACTGAATCAATTTTGTGAACATATGGCATTTGTTTCACAAACTGAACCAAAGACTGTAGTTGATGCACTGGAAGACAGTAGTTGGATAACTACTATGCACGAATAACTGAACCAATTTGCTAGGAATAAGGTCTGGACACTTGTTCCAAGAACGAGTGGGATGAATGTCATTGACACCAAGTGGGTGTTCAAGAACAAGTTAGATGAACATGGTGTTATTTTGAGAAACAAAGCTAGATTGTTTGCAAAGGGTTACAATCAGGAAGAAGGAATTGATTATGAGAAAACCTATGCACCAGTGGCAAGACTTGAGACCGTGAGATTGCTGCTAGCCTATGCAAGCATGAACAGATTCAAATTGCACCAAATGGACGCCAAGAGTGCATTTCTTAATGGCTACATAGATGAAGAGGTGTATGTTAGTCAACCTCAGGGTTTTGAAGATCATAAGCATCCCAATCATGTCTTCAAGCTAAAGAAAGCACTATATGGCTTGAAGCAAGCACCTAGACAGTGGTATGAGAGGTTGAGCAGTTTCTTGCTATCTCATTCATATGAGAGAGACAAAATAGATAAGACTTTGTTTATTAAGAAAGCATGTTCTAATATTATTCTAGCTCAAGTCTATGTAGATGATATTATCTTTGGATCCACTAATCAAAATCTGTGCAAGCAGTTTGTTGCAGCTATGCAGGGAGAGTTTGAAATGTCCATGATGGGCGAGCTCAACTACTTCCTTGGATTGCAGATCAAGCAACTGAATCATGGGACTTTTCTAAGTCAAACGAAGTACTGCAAGGAGTTGCTGAAAAAGTTTGATATGGAGAGTTGTAAAGAAAGTGTAACACCTATGGCAACTAACTGTTATTTGGATTCATATGAGAAAGGAGCCAGTGTGGATCAGACTAAATTCAGAGGATTAATTGGATCATTGCTCTATCTTACTGCCAGTCGACCAGATATTATATTCAGTGTGTGCCTCTGTGCTAGATTTCAATCCAATCCTAAGGAGTCACACTTCACTGTAGCAAAGAGAATTATGAAGTATTTACAAGGAACTATAAACGTCGGACTATGGTATCCTGTTGATGTATCTCTCAATTTAATAGGATATTCTGATTCTGATTTTGCAAGTTGCAAAATAGACAGGAAAAGCACTAGTGGGACATGTCACTTGCTGGGGTCAAGTTTAGTTTCATGGCACAGCAAGAAACAAGCATGTGTGGCATTGTCAACTGCTGAAGCTGAATACATTGTAGCTGGAAGCTGCTGTGCGCAAACCTTGTGGATGAAACAGTAGTTAAGTGATTTTGGCCTTAACTTGTCTAAAATTCCATTATTATGTGACAACACCAGTGTCATTAATCTAACAAAGAATCCAGTTCAACATTCAAGGACTAAGCATATTGAAATTCGCCATCATTTCATTAGAGACCATGTCACTAATAGAGCTTGTGAAATTCAATTTGTTAGTACTGAGAATTAACTTGCTGATCTGTTTACAAAATCCTTGAGTAAAGAAAGATTTAATTTTCTAAGGAATGAACTTGGTATACTGGATATCAAACATGTGTTATGAATCATTTATATCTTATGTTATATTAGCAGTTTGTTTTCTTTTCTTCATGGCACTTCACAGTTCACTGCACCAGATTCAATTTCAGAATTTTTTTTAATTCTTTTTATTTTTTTGTATAAATCATAACTGATTTAAATGGAAATGTTGAATTCATGTGAAATTGGACGAGAGCTGAAATCCAACTAGAATGGGGCTGTGTAACTGAATCCGTTAGATTGGAACCAAGACCATTGCAAAACAGTGAGTTGTTGACCAAATAAGACAAAATTGACCAAGGTGATGCTAAGCATGTGAAGAGAGAGAGTTTTCAGGACTCCACGTGGCGCTGAAGTATTGGCAGTCAACAAGCAAAAGCTATTTTTGAGGGAATCTCTACAAAGCTAAGTATCACAGTCTGTTAGAATGCTGATAGCGTGTAATATCTCAATCTGTTGGGATTTGATGTTGTGCAGTGTATTGTCAATATGTGCTCTAGGGTGTAGTTCATTAATTTGTCTTTATATTGTTAGCTGAACATGCATACATTCACACACCATTTCACGAATACTACTTGTTCTGTGTGGAAATCCATTCTATTCAAATCAATGTATTCTACATGGCATCATCATCCAATCCGAGAAAGAGAACAAAGTTGGCTGTAGTTAAGAATGTAGGTTCCGATGAACCAAATGAGAGTGATTATCTTGAGAGGTGCTTCTGTGGAGACCAGGAAAGCATAGACGACTACTGCAAGCTCTACAGTAGGAAGATAATCATTTCTCCAAAGATGTTAAGCTTAAATTGGCTTAAAGAAGAAAAATTGGGTGAAGAAAGAAGTACGCTGAAATTTCAGAAGCTAGACAAATTCCTGAACCTGACTGGAAATACTTATCCAGATTTGGTTAAGGTTCTTTTAACAAACATGTGGTATGATGATGAGTGCGTATACTCACAGGTGAAAGGAATCGACTTTGCTATTAATGAGGATGTCTAGATGAATGTCACAGGCTTGAATAATGAAGGAGTTGTTGTAACCAAAGGAAATTATGTTGATCTGGGAGGTTTCAACAAGGTGCAGTTTTACAAATCATGCCTTAGAGATCAGTCCTCTGTGTCCAGAACTTATAATGTTGGTGGTTTAGCAACAATACCAAGAATTCTGGCCTATATTTTCATCTGGATACTCACACCAAGAGGCTTTAATCATGCTACCTTGACTGAGGAAGACTTGATTCTTATATACTGTATCACGTCCAAAATCAGAGTCAACTAGATTCAAGTTATCCGTGATCACTTGTTCAAAGTGGGCAAGAAATTAGAGTATCGCATCCCCTATGTGACAATGTTATCAAAGTTTATTGATTACGTTGAGATTGATGTTGAGGACGAGATTGTTGAGGAAGTCAAGGCAGTGAATCAGATCTCCGTAAAAAATTTAACCAAGATCGGGTTGGTGAAACTGAAAAACAATAAATGGGTATGTAAGGCTGATGAAGGAACAGCTGATGATGATAATGAGGAAGAATCAACTGAAGGAGAGTTTGAGGAATCTGAGGATGAAGTTGATGAAGCTAATATGGATCATGATCAAGCTGGAATGGCGAGTGAAATACCTAGTGCTGCTGTTGGACAAGATTATTTTGCTGGGTTTGAACAAAGGATGTTCAACCAACTGAACAATATGCAAGACCAACACCGTGTACATCATGAGTACTGCCAGACACACTTCCAACTGATTGAGAACCAAGTTGATAATATTTAGTCCAAGATTGGGACTTTATTCTTCCCACCAGACGAGTAGACCATGCATTGCATAACTAAGTGCTTGTCTCTCTCCATTTGTTGAAGACAATGGGAGAGAAGTTTAGGCTGTGTGTTGGTTGTTTAGGCTATGTGTTGGGGAGAAGTTTAGGTTGTGTGTTGTTTGTGCTTGGCTGTTTGTTTAGGTCTTTGCTAGGTTTGTTATGCTTGTGTTATGTTTAGTATGCTAGTTTGTTGTTTGCACTTCTACTGATATGCTAATGTTGTGACTGCTGGTTTATCTAGCATGATGGAATTGTTCTAGGACTAGTTATGATTATTCAGTGTACTGTTTATTCGGCTGATTAAGTCACTCATATTCTGCTGCCCGAAATGTAACATTGTTTTATATGAATAAAATTTGGAAGTACTATGTTTATGCTAATTCTAGTTTCTTTTCATTCTTTAAAACTGTGATTGAGGCAATGGATTATGGAGAAGTTGCTGGATTATGGGGGAGCAGTTGCATAAATGCAGAATTGTTGATCAAAACTAGTTTGAGCACGAGATTGAGTGAAATCTGATTGATTACAGTTTGATCAATTTACTGGAAAATGTTTACTGAACTTGTTCTTAATACAGATTGTTAATCTACTGGTATTGAGTTTAGTTGTTACAGGTTTGAACTAGACAACACAACACACCATTGTTTGTCTTCATCAAATTGGGTGAGATTGTTACCACCAGGAGATGCTATATTGATTTGATGAAGCCAAACCAATTACAACTAAAGCTGCTGAGTTCATTTGAAGAAACCAGCCAAGTTGACCAAGTCAAAACCAAGTGCTTTCAAGTGAAGATGCATGGAGTTTGCATGAAGATTGAAGTTTTTGGGTCTAGGCTTTAGGTGGTGTTGGTGTGTCTAGATTGAGGTTAAAATATGTGATGATGAATGTGTTGATCATTGGTAAGCTCCACTGTGAAAATTGGCTTTAGCAAGGTTTTAAAAGAAATCATTAAAATCTGATTTCAAATTTTGATAAACTGTTTTAACTGTCTTTTAAAATTTAGTCAACTGAGTGTCAAATCAATCGATTAAAGTTTAACAGTTGTCACTACAACTGTTTATAAATAACTGGTGCATTTTCAAAACATAAAACACAGAGAGAATTTTCATACAAACTATACTGATTTGATTTGAGATTTTCCAAGCAAGAGAAAATGCTACCACACTTTTGAGATCAAGATCATTTGATGTTTTCAAAGAAATCATCAAGAACTGAATTTCTGCATTCTGCTGGAGCCTTGGAAACTGACTGCACATTTCTACATCATTGATTTGACCTCAGCCTAAGCACTCTATACCTGTTTCTTCTTACATTTTTGATATATTGTATAGAGTTGTTCTTGTTAGTTGATTTATGTGTAAATCTTTCAATTGTATTAAAACTGCTACTGAGTTCTTGAATTACTGGAGTGTAATTCGTGGTACAGTGAGTCTGTACTGGTGGTTTGCCTACTGCGGGGAGCAGTGTGAGGCTTTTCTTGGTTATACAGTGGATTATGTATAACTGTGACTTGCTGTAGGTTTCAGCAAGGGAGTTCTTGGAACACAGTGGGTTTCTGTGTGGTTTCTTGTTCTGCTGTAGGTTCAACAATAGTCTGCTGCGGGGAGCAATGAGACGTTTTTGGGTTATACAGTGGATTCTGTATAACTGTGACTTACTATAGGTTTCAGCAAGGGTGTTCTTGAAACACACAGTGGACTCTGTGTGGTTTCTTGGTCTGCTGTAGGTTAAGCAGTGGTTTGCTGTAGGGAGCAGTGTATTCTTGTTGTGGGCAAGTGATGTAAACTTGATCAGTTTGATTATTTTTAGTGAAATCCTTACTGTGTGTGAGGGACTGGACGCAGCTCGTTTTGTTGGGTGAACGAGGATAAAAATCCTTGTGTTCTTAAATCTTCTTTTTCTTTCTTGATCACTGATTTAATTGATTTGTTTACTGTATAAACTATTTTCAAAATCAATATCTGGACTCTATTGGTTTAAGACTTAATCATCTTTTAATAATTGTTTTTTCATAAAAAGAATTTTATTTTTGATTGGTTCTTAATAATTCAAAATTGTTAACTGAATTGAATTTGACCAGTTCATTATGTGTAGTTAACCTCTGTCTGTTTCAGTGTAGTTAATTAGATCGCTTCTGCAGTTACATTCGAATCAAGTCTATCTAAAGCATTTGAACTCTGATAAATCTGTTTGGTTTGCTGCGTTGTGTTGTGATTTGATTGAGTTCTGTTTACTGATTCATTCTATCGCACTGATCAGTAAAGTCAATAAAGATCCAGTCTATTAAACTGACTTGCATTTTCTTAAAAGTTTAAATAGTTTTGAAAAAGATTTTGAAATCCAATTCACCCCCTCTTGTATTTCAGCCAAAACAGTTTCTTACAAAACCTAATAAATGAAAACATGTATCGGCCACATTAATGCTTAAAAATATAATATTTTAATTATTGTAGTAAAAAGCGTCGGTCAAGTCCACACAAACGAATAAATTAATACTTAAATTCACTTCCCCTTGTTAATTCTAGTTACTATTTCTTTTAAGTGTAAGCATCGACCTGACGAATGCATCTAAAAGAAAATATTAATATATAGTATCTTTCTCCTTCAAATGGGTGCCACCACATTGTTTTGAGATTTGATCCAACTAACACTATTGCTTATTGAACAAGAAAGTCGGTTTAACTGACACTTGCTTTAATAAATATATAAATAAATTTTAAATATTATATGCATATAAATATTAATAGAAAACCATTAAGTTATTAAAAACTTTCTTAAAATTAATAAAGTATTATTTGGATTTCATTTTAATGTCTAAGTAAAATTTAAAAACATCTATAATCATTATGATAAATAAAAAAATGAAATTAATATATTATATAAATATATTTTTTAATATTATTTCTATTTTATTTTATTGTCTTAGTAAAAATTAAAACAATGTATCATGATTAATAAATTTTTTGCATTATAATAAATAAAAAATTAAATTAATGTATTATATAAATATCATTACTATGAATTCTTCCTCATGTGCATTATATGCTTTTAGTCTCATTAGTAGATTAATTAGAACTCCATCTCAAAACATCGTCAAGAATTAAAAAAAAATGTTTCTCTAACTTGAAAGCTGCCATCGACAATGATTTGTTATATAAAAAATTGAAAGAAAACACTTGGTTAGTTGCAATTATTATGCTAGGAATTTTGGATAAACGAACACAGGCATGTGTTATTTTCAATGGAGTTGTAGATTCATGGTCTTTTTTGAAAAATGCACTTTTTGTAAAGAAAATGCTATATTTTTGGCTTTCACATCTAAGCAAAATGGAGTTCATGTTCATCAAGAGAGAATAAAGGCCATTCAAAATTGGCCCACCCCTAAGACCGTAGGAGAAGTCAAGAGCTTTCATGGCGTAGCCAACTTTTACCAGTCATTTTTTCAATATTTCTTTATAATAGCATCTCTACTTAATTAACATGTTAAGAAGGATGTGACTTTTGTCTTGGGTGACAAAGAAAAAGCTTTTGAAACTTTTAAATATAAATTAACCCATACACCTGCTCTAGTTCTTCTTGATTTTGCTAAAACTTTTGAACTAGAATGTGATGTTTTCTGGGTTGGTATAAGTGCTATGTTACTTTAAGGTGGGCACCCAGTGTCTTATTTTAATGAAAAAATGAAGGGAGCTACCTTAAACGATCTCACCTATGACAAAGAGCTATATGCTCTCATACATGCCCACCAAACTTGGGAACATTATTTACTAACTAAGAAGTTTGTCATTCATACTAATCATAAGTCACTAAAATGCATAAGAGGGCATGTAAGTTAAATAACAGTCATGCAAAATGAGTGGAATAATTAGAGCAATTTCCTTATGTTGTCAAACACAAATCAGGGAAGAATAATGCGGTAGCCGATGCTTTATCGAGAGTCATACATTGCTAGTTTCTCTTGACACTCAAATTCTTGGTTTTGACAATACAAAAGAATTGTATGAGCAAGATAATTGCTTTTCATCCATTTTAGCAACTTGAAGCAAGAAAACTTTTGGTGGATTCTATTTGTCTAAGGAGTATCTTTTTAATAAAGCAAAAATTTGTAGGAACAACTGGCTCCAAAAGTAGGGGTTGAATGGAGTCTGAACTCAATTCACTGTAAACAAAAACCACCAAGCAAGATCGTCCAAAGCAAGAATATATAAGCACAAATGAAACAAATTTATACTGGTTCACACTAATCTCTTGGGCTATGTCCAATTTTCCCTTGAACAAACCGTTCAAGAGGTTCCACTATTTAGAAAATAGTTACAACGAGTACACAAACCTCTCTAGGTTACAATGAGTACACAAACCTCTCTAGGTTACAACGAGTACATAAACCTCTCTAGGTTACAACAAGTACACAAACATCTCTAGGTTACAACAAGTACACAAACCTCTCCAAGTTATCTGAGTACACAAACCTCTCCAGGTTATACCAGTCCCAATCTCCCCCTGAGATCAAGACCACTCAAGATTTAAAGAAACACTCTCAAAAGAGAGAACAATGAAAGCTCACAAGAGTTTACTTCACAATGGTGAAGAATTACACAATGGCTTCACACAATCCAAAAATCTAAATGCTCTCAATAGCAGATTAACAATAGACACTCAGTAGTAGATACTCTATTTCTTCAATGAATTATATTATGTATTTTTCTTTTTGCTTCTTGTTCTTCAATTTGAAATTGCTCCTCTATATGTAACTTTTTAGAAACTAACCGTTGGGATACTTGAATAGAGTAATCTTGACTTTCTAATGTGTAGAGCTCAAACTAGAAATATTTCTCTAATTTTTATACTACATTAAACTTGATTAATTCTGTATCGGAAATAATTTAAAATAACATAGAAAAATTATATTTGAGATACTCATCAATAATTTGAATAATTTCCAATATGAACAAATTTGAACCTTAAAGTACAATATGATATAAAATCAATTAATTCCATTTAAATACTCCACAATAATGTGAATAATTTCCATTATGAACAAATTTGAACGTTAAAACACATCATGCTATAAAATGAATTAATCACATTTAAATATTTCATAAGAATTTGAATAATTTCCATTATGAACAAATTTGAATGTTAAAGCACAATATGATATAAAATCAATTAATCATATTTAAATACTCTATAATAATTTTGAATAATTTCCATTATAAACAAATTTGAACGATAAAGCACATTATGCTATAAAATCAGTTTAAATCAAATCAATAACATAAAAGTAAATAGTAAGAAAACGTATCTCTTCATGGACCATGTGTCTACTGCTTTAATAATAATGTTAACTGCACAATGTAATAAATCGTTAAATATAAATGTATACTTGAGTTTTGTTATCATCAAAACTTTATTAGATGATTTGATCATCTAAAGGTATTTTGGACCGTCTAATAATCAACAAACTTTGCATACCCCCAAGGATCTATTAGAAAGTTTCTTATACAAGAAAGTCATGAAGGGGACTCATTGGTCATTTTGGGGTACATAAAACCATAAGCATGCTAAAGAACAAATTTGATTGGCCCCACATGAGAGTTGATGTTTAGGGGTATTGTAGTAAATGTTTTGTTTGTCTTCAAGCTGAGTCTAGATTAATACCTCATAGACTTTACACCCTCTTGCGTTTAGCCAAAGCCTCTTAGGAAGATGTCAGTGTGGATTTTATTTTAAGATTTTCCCAAACTCAAAGGGGGTATGATCCTGTCATTATGGTAGTGGACCGCTTTAGTAAGATGGCTCACTTTACTCCCTACCACAAAGTAGAAGATGCTAGTAACATCTCTCGACTATTCTTCAAAGAAGTTGTCTGATTACATGGTTTGCCTTGCACTATAGTGTCTAATAGAGATGTTAAGTTCCTTAGCCATTTTTGGAAAACTTTGTGGGTTAGGCTAGGAACTCAACTACTATGTTCTACTACGTGTCATCCTTAGACTAGTGGACAGATTGAAGTAGTAAACCAATTTCTATCTACATTTTTTAAGGTTTTTATTAAAGACAATAAGAAGTTGTGCGATGAGTATCGTCCTCATGTATAATTTGCATATAATAAAGTAGTTCACCGAACTACTAATCTTTCTCCCTTTGAGGTTGTCAATGGATTTAATCCTCTCACTCATGACATACTACCTATTTCTAATAGTTCTTCTTTATTTCGTAAACAAGGAATATTTCTTAAGAAGTTTCATGAGAAGATTATGGAGCGAATTGAAAAATAAACTCAAAAATATGTTGAATACATCAACAAAAGAAGGAAAGAGATAATTTTTGAGAAAAGGGATAGAATAGGTGCCTTTGAGAAAAGATAGATTTCCTTCTTTGACAAGATCCAAACTAAGTCCTAGAGGATATGGTGCATTTAAAGTCCTCCACAAAATTAATGATAATGAATACTTTCTAAATCCCCGAGGATTAAGTCTCATGTTTAATGTTTGTGATTTTACTCCTTTTGTAGGATTGAATAGAGAGGATCTGAGGATATATCATTTTCAAGAGGGAGGTATAATGAAGAAGCATCTGAGAAACCATATGCTAGGGTCAGACGAAAGAAGCAGGGCCAAAGGCACAAAGGAGGGAGAAAGCTTTCAAAAGGCTTTTCCTTAGCGAAAAGTGGATTATTAAAATTTTCCTCCTTTGTATAAACTGTAAATAGTATAATAGGATTTATTTTGGGCTTGTATTTTGGGACAAGGTAGCATAGGAATTTAAATTTTGGGGCCTGTATTTGGGTCAAAGATATAATAGGTTGTCTTGAATTTTTGGACCTTGTATTTGGGCCAAAGCACTAAACTTACTAGGGAGAGAGAACTAACATCTAGGGTTAAGAGTTACAGCTAAAGTGACACTTATTATAGGGCTTAAGTGGGTGCTTCCCATGCTCCTTAGTCACATGTCACCTTGCCAATGGAGACAATCCTCTCCATTCATGGCTTAACAAGTGTCACTCTCTAATTGGAGACTTTTTAAGAAGCTTGTCATATAAGCTAGGGTTAGGGTTAGTCCTAATTTTTTTGTATAAATAGGATGCTTATGTAACTCATTTTTAAGTTTTGAATAAGTAATGAAACGCTGGCCAATTTTTTCTACCTCATCAACATGGTTAAACCTCACACATAACTCACTTCCAAACTCCATTTCAAACAATTCAACATTTTCTTTTCATGGTCATTTCGCTACATCTACTCCAATCAAATCACAAACGTACAAGAAGAAGACAATTGGAGCAAGATAGCATACATTCCAAGACTAGTATTGCATACATTCCAAATTCGATCTTAAAAGTAATCTTCCATTTGTCTCCTTGTTTAATTGATTTGATGATATATGCTTTTAAAATCAATTTTAGAAAATGTGTTTTCCCTATGCAATTCATCCAACAGATCATCTAACCTGGGAATTGGATGTTTATATTTTACAGTGATGTTGTTGATTGCCCAACAATATGTATACATTCTCCAAGACCAGTGTTTATTGGGAACCAACAACACAGAGGACTGAGACTCTTCTAAACCTAGCGCTTCTTAACTAGTTCATCAACTTGTTTCTCAATTTCCTTCTTTTCTTGGGGTTGGTTTTGTAAGCAAGCCTATTATGCAGGCTAGCTCCAGGAAATAAATCAATCTAATGCTCTATCCCCGTAGATATGGCAAACCACTTGGAACCTCTTTAGGAAATATACCATCAAATTCTTTTAAAAGAGTTTTAACCCTATTAGGTCGAGACTCAAGTTCACTGCTGGTGGCACTCCTCTTTATAATAAAGAAGAAAAAGGGGGTGTTCCCTTATAAGAGCTTTTATTTTATTATCAATTTTCAAGTTTTTTGGGGAAACAACACTACTGGAGGAGGCACAAGGCTCCAAACTCACTCCCTTCTCTATTTTTATTTTATCTAGAAAGAGAAAGATTTTGAGCTAACCTTTTTTCTTTTCTTCTTTCTTTTCATTTTCTATATTTTTTTTAAATGGCTTGGTCCTCTCTCACTTGTTGAGTTGTGAGAGGGCAAAGAATATTTTGTTTCCCTTGTGAAGAAAACTAATCTTATTGATGAAGCCACCATGTAAAGTATGTTTATTAAATTGTCACATACGACCAAATAAGATGTGTCCAGTCTCAATTAGTACTACGTCACAAATCACTTCTTCTTCATACTTTCTAATAAAGATAGGCACACTCTCTAGGTCTTTAACTACTATACCTCCATCATTATTATTGAAGTTTATAAGGTTTTGGATAGGGTTTTATAGTTAAAGTCAGGTTATCAACTAACCTAGAACTATAAAATTTACAATAAGAGCCACTACCCACAACTACAATTTTCAAAAATTTTACATTGAGTGTGGAAAAAACATTCTCTCATTGAGATTATTCTAGCTTAATAGGTTGAGTTTCTAGAAACCTCCTCACCATAAATAGGTTACCTTCACAAGGTTATACTTGTTCTTGACTCAAAATTTTCATTTTCTATTAAAGAAGATAAGGAATCGTTCAAACTATCATTGTCATCCTCGTTTGCAAATAACGTTTGCTTTTTAGGGCACTCAATGCTCTCTCTTAGACATCTAAAGCATTAAATGCCCTTTTGTGGAGGGTCAGAAGATTCTTTTCTATATTTTTCTTTTCTTCTTCTTTTCTTTTACACGTGGGATTTGAAGGCAAAAAAGAAGGAAAGTTTAAGAGATGAGATACAGTGCAAGGTTGGAGACGAAGGTGGAAAATGAAACTGGGAAAGTAAAACCTAATTAATAAAAACATGTATCGACGATGTCGATGCTTAAAAATATAATATTTTAATTATTGTAGTAGAAAGCGTGGATCAAGCCCACAATGAAAAAAAAATTAATATTTAAATTCACTTCTTCTCGATTAAATCTAGTTACTGAATTTTTTTTCTTTTTGAATTTAAGTATAATCATCGGCCTAATGAACTCATGCAAAATAAAATATTAATATACAGTATCTTTCCGCTTCAAATGGATGCACCTTATTGTTATGAGAGTCGGTCCAATCATGGCTATTGCTTATTGAACCGACACTTACTTTATTAAATATATAAATGAATTCTAAATATTATATGCATATAAATATTAATAGAAAACCATTAAGTTGTTAAAAATTTTCTTAAAATTAAGAAAATATTATTTGGATTTCATTTTAATGTCTTAGTAAAATTTTAAACATCTATAATCATTACGATAAATAAAAAAATGAAATTAATATATTCAATAAATATATTTTTAATATTGTTTCTATTTTTTTTAATATCTTAGTAATAATTAAAACATGTATCATGATTAACAATTTTTTTATTATAATGAATAAAACAATGAAATTAATGTATTATAAAAATATGATTATCATGATTTTTTTTCTTTTCCAAAAAAGTTTCATATATATATATATATATATATATATATATATATATATATATATATAT
>Ga0209489_102824_pt1 | contig 34715 bp, 8 predicted proteins | sample SiratrowhiteBW_FD_187527 | JGI IMG/M metagenome (GOLD analysis project Ga0209489, IMG submission 187527) | Root nodule microbial communities of legume samples collected from California, USA - Siratro white BW (SPAdes) (version 2) | ecosystem: Host-associated > Plants > Roots > Nodule | place: USA... | reverse complement strand
ATATATGCAAAAAAAATATTAAATTTGTGGTCTTCCTTTTATAAGTTAACATTATTTTTATTTTGTGATAATGCAACTAATAGTGATAAATATCACTGTAACTATTTTTTAATTTGTCATAAAAACTTCATTAAAAATAAATAAAAAAATATGTCATAAATAATTACTCATTAATATAAAATATCATATAATAATTTTTTTCTTTTAAGAATAATATAATTAATAAAAATTTTAATGAATGTTTATAATTAATAATGATAAAATAATATAAAATATCATATAACATTAATTTCACTATTGTTTTATTATATCACTGGTAATTTGCTAAAATAAAACATTAAATTTGTTCTACTTTATATTTAAACTCGTGATATTTATATTCAAGAAATAACTTTACTTCTATTATGCCACTTTATAATTATTATACTCATTTTGATACTTTTATCTATCTATTTATATCTTTATACTTTTTATGATAATAGTAAATAACATATTCATTTCAAATTTAAAATCATCATTAAAATTCAGCATATAAAATTTAAATCACCGAAACTCTCTCTTTTTATACATATATACATATATATATATATATATATATATATATATATATATATATATATATATATATATATATATATATATATATATAATAGTTATATATAGATGGATGGAAATAAATAGATAGATTAAAAAGAATAAACGTAACTAATAACAAAATTTATTTTAAAAGATTATATAAAACAATAATCAATTATATCACTATCATCTTTATCGATGACATTCTTTTCTTCATCCTCTTTTAAATCAATACTTGTATTTTTTTTTTTTTTCGTCACCGTCATCCATAATTTTCATACATATTATTGGATGTGGAATGGACTAAGTCATTTTTATCCCATGAAAATTTGTACTCATTATCTTAACATTAGATGTAAATCAAATTGAGTGAATGTTTTTATTTTCTTAACATATGTAACTTCCACAATTTTAAATAAATATATTAATTATTTTATTTTTATTGTAAAATAAAAGTTAGAAAATCTTATGCTTTAATGAATGTTATTAAATTCAAATTTTAAAAGTATTTTTATATTCTAGATAAAAATTGAATGTTAGAAAAAATTTAAGTAATTTTAAAGAAATATTATGTCAAAATAAAATAAAAATAAATAATAAGAAGAATAAAAAATTAATATAAATTATATATATATATTTAAAAATAATAATCATAATAATAATAAGAATTGGTTAAAAAGATAATAATTAAGAAAGAGAAAGATTAGATAAGTCTTATCTAATCTCTCTCTTTCTTAATTAATATATTATTAATTAAGAAGTTTAAATCTTCTACAATAAATGCAATGAATGAGAAGATAAGTTTAAATTAAAAAGTTTATCTTTTAGAAGAGATAAGCATCTTAACATTAAATATATTGTAATAATGAGAAGCATTAATTACCTTGTAGAGAGAGAAAGAGGATGAAAGAGAAAGAAGAATAAAAAATAGAGATTTGAAATAAGAGAAATTTTAAATCTTTCTCTAGAAGCATTTATAACTTTATTTCTAATATGTACATATAATGAAGATAAAGAGAAGTGAGGTTATGTTATTTTTCTCTCAATCTTAATAAATTTATGTGTATTTTATTATTCTTTTATTTATTTTGAACTATTATTATCTTACTTTTTTTGTTTTCTTATTTATTTTATCTCTAGTTAGATATTGGTCTTATTTATTTTATCTCTAGTTATACACTAGTCATATTTATTTTATTTACTTTATCTCTAGTTACACATTGGTCCTATCTTTATTTTATTTTATCTCCAGTTACATACTGATCCTATTTATTTTATTTACTTTATCTCCTATCTTTATTTTATTTTAGCTCTAGTTACATACTGATCCTTTTTATTTTATTTACTTTATCTTGAGCTATGCACTGGTTATGTTTTTTTATCTCGAGTTATGATTGGTTCTTCTTTATCAAATCATATTTGAAGTATTTTCCTTAATTCTTATTTTATTTTATTTTATAATAATTTAAATATCATTTTATATATAATTAAATGAAATCCATATAAAGTAAAAGTAAATATTTGTATTAACTTGGATAAAAGAAAAATACATATATACTCTATTATTATTTTACTAGTTGTATATGTTTGAATGATGTGTATAAATTATTAATTAATATAAATATGTCAATTGTTGATGATCGTTATGTTATGTGATGTATTGAAAGAGTCCTAGGTTTCCAAGAGTTGAAATGAGGTTAACGTATGAGAGTTTGTATTTGGAAAGTCATTGTTTGGTACACTAAGGGATGAAAGGCAAGGATCGGGAGAGATCTAAGAAAGTATTTCATGTAGCTTAATATGTGGATAGTTTAGAATAGCATCCTAGAGTAGAATATTTCATAGGACAAACTTGGAACTATCCAATACCTGCTCAACATCACCGAGGTTAGATAGTCAGTATATACTTTCTTTATTGGCAAATGACCATAATCTCGAGAAAAATAATTATGAATGTACCAATATTTTATATGAGAAATACTCAACTACTGAATCACTTCCTAAATAAATTTTGATGTTCAAAGGAGATCATCAAGAGTGAAATATGATGGATCCATATGTTTGATAAAGTGAGATTAATTCTTGTGGTTGTAGGTCAAGTTATAGGTTCTATTGTTTGATTACAGGTCAAGTCTTAGGTCCCCATTCTTTGAATTGTTTGTTAGCTTTATTAATCTTAATGTTTAAGGCTTATAAAAGATCTCACTCTTTTCCATTTTTTTCTTTCATATGTATCTGTAGTACGGATAAAAGCAGAACCTACCTAGTAAAGAGTTTTTCCAAAAAAATTTCAAGAGATTTTTTGAAAATGTTATTTCATTGAAAACTTAGCTCTAATGTCTTAGAATATATAAAATAAATAGTTCCTTACTCTGATGTATAACTCTTATTATTATAAACTTATATGGTGTTGAATAATTTACAAAGATGTAAAATATTGAGATATATTTATATCTATGAGATTATATCATGATTATGGTTCTTTCCAAGAAACTTATTATTAAAAAAATTAAATTATCCTAATTTCTAATTAAATTATGTATATATAGTAGTTGGGATGTTATAACATACCTCATTTATTTATATATATATATATACAGTAGTCGAGGTATTACAACATACCTCATTTATAGCTTCCTTTGAAGTGTCATACCAACCTCCAGGCTTCTTTCTTTCACTACTAGGCAATTAGGGTTTTTGGTGTTTTTAACATAATACACTTGTTGAGTTTGACTATATAAGACTTATGGCTCATTAGTCCTCAATTTTCATTTATTATTAATAACAATAAAGAATTTGTCTTCTTTGTATCCTCTTACCTTGGAATATGCACCTACCAATCAAATTCAAATAAAACAACATTGTTTCACCAAAGTAACTTAACATAATATATATATATATATATATAGAGTAATTAAATTACCTGTATTCTTATCTTCGCGAACTAAAACTCCAATATCATGTGATCTCAATTGCATATCTTGATCCTTTACATTAAACCTCCAACCATTTATCAAATATTTTATATAATAAAATACATGAGTCTGGTCCACAAACTAAGTGAAATAATGACTCATTTATTCTTATGTTGCCTTCTCTTTTCAAGAACACAACCTGTTGAAAAAATAATAAGATAAATGTGTTTAAGCTATATAATAACAATCAAGCAAATTTACTTAATTCTTATATATTTTTTAGCCACTGAAAAAATAATAATTTTGATGTCTTTGTTCAACATTTTGTGAATTTATTTTCTCCAATTCTTGTTTGTGTAGCCTGATCATAAAATACATAGTTATAATAAATTATATATAACCACAATAATATAAATGTGTAATTTTAGAAAATCACCTACTCAATAAAAGGTGAGACTTCATCACAATTTGGGAGAACGCAATTTCTTACTTGTTATTGTTCTACTACATTTAACTCAACATATTTTTTTGCATGCAACGGTTTTGCAACCTGTAGAAAAATTTTAGACTTTGATTTATTTAACTAATGTAGATCACATTCATAATTTCTTCCATATTTACTTAATCTTGTCTCAACTCCATCCAATTATCTCGAATAAAAGTGTACACACTCTTGTGTAATACAAGTTTCAACAATACATCGTCCTAGACGAGCCTTATTTCTTACATATGATTTGAGCCTATGAATGTACCTTTCAATTGGATATGTCAAGTGATATTGCATTGGACCAATGATATTTGCCTCATCTACCAAGTGAATGGATAAATGGACCATTGTGTCAAAAAAGGAAGGAGGGAATATTTTCTCCAACTTACACAAGGTCAAAAGTATACTTTTTTGTAACAAGTGTAAAGTGTCTAAACTCAATGTTTTAGATAATAACTCTTTAAAAAAAAAAACTAAGTTCAATTAGGGTTTCACAAACTTCCTTTCAAAGAACATCACAAATTGAAAGAGGTAGAAAACGTGGAAATACATTACAATCATGACATTTCATCCCATATATTTTCCTGCTTAAACATTTAGACATAGAGAAATATTGGATGAATCTAGAACCTTTAAATCAACTAAAAATTCACAAAAAATGCATGTTTTTTCTTTCCTAATATGACATGGTATAATATTTTCAGAGGTTATGGATACGAACTTCTAGAATAAAACTAATATCAATTATGTTATTGTGTGCTTATAAAAGTATCAAATTGTTATTAATTATATTATTTGTCTTTATGACAAAATCAGAATGTAACATTTTTATTTGTTTTCTCTCTTTAGTTAGATTTAGAATGGGTACACTTCTTATTTATATTCAATTTTTTATTTTTGTTCTCAATAGAAAAAATAGAGATAAATTTTTCATCCTCATATTTTTTGTTTATTTTTGTTCATCTTTCCATTTCATAATATGGTATACATTTCATAATAAATATGCATTTAGAAATGTGTATTTTCCTTCTTCAATCATGGTTGCATAAAACTCTAGACATATATCTATGTGGAGACTTTTTTTTTTTTTTTAATTTTACCATATTTGACTTGGAATCTTTATAACCATAATTTAAATCAATAGTTGAACCAAACAAAATAACTAAGAAATCATGTCTTTCCTATATAGTGTAATTTAGTCTTTATTTATTTTTCATAATATATTGTTATATGTTCGACCTTCTATATATTGTTGTTATTTTTTTCAAGCTTGGTTTTATGTTACCGAAAGGTAAAAAGTGAGATAGAGAGCAAATCCCAAACAAATCTGAAGCTCTTACCAAGGTGTGTTATCATACTATTACTTGAAATTCGTTATGGCTCGTTGCATTATGACATGGTTAAAATTGTTTTTTCTTCTATTTTTATTTCTTTATATTTCTTCTTGTTTGGCTTAATATTGATTTATTATTTGGACTATTGTCGTTTGCTTTTTCTTTGTCTTTTTAATGACATTAATCATATACATATTAGAAATTGAGTTTAATTTATAATTTGAGATATGATTAAACACTAAAAATAATGAATGAGTCAATTAGTAAACCTCTTTACGATGTTGATGTCTATGACGATCATGTAAGTGAGAATAAGGCTCAAGATATTTTTAAAAATAAATCTATAGCATCTAATTGTTGGAAATTCTTTACTAGGATTGGTGTTTGTGATAATAGAAAAAAGAGGGCAAGGTATAATGGTTGAAACTAAAAATATGTAATTGGTGGTAAAAATTATGGGACTTCCCATTTCAAGCACCATATTGAAAGATGTAGTAAAAGAAAATATAAAGATGTGAGTCAAATGATTTTGAACATTTGAAAAAAAAAATCAAATGGTGTCTTATGAATTGTGTGCTAACTTAATTATCTGATATGGTTTATCATTTAAATTTGTTGAATAAACCATTTAAATTTGTTGAATATGAAGAACTTAGGACTTGGATAAGTTATTTGAATCTTTGTATGATTCTAATTTCTATAAATACTAGAAAGAATGATGTATTCAGAATATTTATGAAAGAAAAAAACATGATGAAGGAATAGTTAAACAACACTAAAAGTAGGATTTGTTTAACTTATGATTTATGGACATCTTGTACTACTGTGGGCTATATAAGGTGGGCTATATAAGTTTGGCACAGCAATATGTTGATTCAAATTGGAAGTTAATTAGCAAATTCTTAACTTTTGCTATTTGCCTCCACCTCAAGCTGAATTTGAGTTGTCCAAGATGATAAATGAATTTTTACATGATTAGGAAATTGAAAAAATAAAAGAATCTTTTGAATCACTTTGGATGATGCTTCTAGCAATAATGTTTTGAAAGAAAAAAAAAAAAACTTTAAAAAGTCAACTTGTTTCGCAAGATTTATTGATTTGTGGTGGTGAGCTCTTTCATGTGCGTTATTATGCACACATTTTAAATTTAATTGTTCAAGAATAATTAAAGGGACTTGGTGATGCTTTAGATCAAATCAGGGAGAGCATTAAGTAAATTAGGGGTTATAAGAGTACAATGATTACATTTAAACAATGCTTTGTAAAAATTGGGGACATTGATGCATCAAGTAGGTTGTGTTTAGATGTTTTTATAAGGTGGATCTCTCAACTCTTTTATGCCTCAAAGTGCTCTTAAATAATAAAATGTTTTCCAAAGCTTACACCTAGTTAATGAGAATTACAAGAATTTCTCCATCTGAAAAGAAGTGGAAAAGGGCAGAAAAAAAATCAGCATTTTCTTGTTGCCATTTTATAATATGACAAATTTGATTTTTGCCATCCAACTTTTTTTTTTATAAGTTTGGAAAATTTAATGTCTTTCAAATGGAAAGTGTAAAAGATGAAGATGTAGTTATAAGAGATATGGCTGAAAAGATGCTTTTCCCTCAATATTGTACAAGGGTTCAACTTAAAATGTTTTAAAGCTAAGCATGGTGATGCTTCAACCTCATCTACTTCTGCCAAATCAAGCCCCTTTTATGTAAGTTATTTACTTTGTTCTAATTCAATTATTAGTTTTCAGTTAAATAAACTTTTATTTGGCTTATCATATTAAGAATTATAAAAATGCAAACTTGAAGATACTGGTAAAACGGGAAGTAATTAACTTGATATATATTTAGATGAGCCAACATTAGATGTTGATTTTATAGAACATATGGATGTTCTTGAATGGTGTAAGAGTAACAGTCAACATTTTTCGGATCTCTATTATTATAGTTGCATCTGAATATATATTTAGCATTGGTTCAATGATTCTTAGTAAGTATAAAAGTCATCTTTTGTCAAAAAAAAAATGTGGAAGCAGTTGCTTGTACGTCCAATTGGAAGCATAGTTTTGTGATGATAATTTGTATAATTTAAATCTAATTTTTTTTATTTTGATAAAAAAAGCATTGATATTATAACCTTTTCTTCAATTTCATGTAATATGGAAGATGATAAAGAAAGTGGCCGAGATGGAAGAGTGGAGGGGAACTTGTTCTAAGAGTGCCTTTAATAATCATAAAATGGAGCATGATTAATGACTTCAACTTCAATAAATGTTGTCTTTTTGATTTATAATTATTTCTCATTTGTTGATGACTTTAACTTTAATTTGCTTTATATTTGAATTGGTTCTTGTTGATGACTTTAACTTTATTATTCATATTTTACTTATTTTGTTAGGCATTAAATCTTATTTGACTAGAATAACAAGGTTTGATTCAATTTTATTGGTGTCCTTGCAATTTTATGATTCAAAAAGTGATATTAATAACTACAAGTAAATAAATAGGCCCAAAACAAACAAAAACTGTTAAAGAAATGGATTTCTTTTTAACAAGAAATTAAAAGGTAATTGTTTCTTGCACCCCTCATTTGCTTCTTACACCCCATTATATTTTTAAAATACTAAAACTATTCTTGGAGATATAAAAATGACTTTTGAAATTGATTTTCTGAAATAAATATAGAAGGTGCAAAAAGCAGTTTTGGAAAATATATTTTAAAATTCAAAAATAACTTCCAGAAAATGTTTTTTAGAATGAAAAATTGACTTTTGGAAAAAAAAAATTGGAAACATATTTCAGAAAATATTTTCCGAAAACCAAATTTGCATTATGAAAAATATTTTTGAAAGTCAAGTTTAATTTTCAAAAAACTTTTTTCGAAAGTCATTTCTCGAACTCCAACAAGTTTTGGATTTCATTTTCCAAAACGGAAAACAAATTCTATAAAATAACTTTATCGTAAACTGTATCCAAACTGCATCCCTTACACTAAATCAACATCCAAAATGAAAAGGCACTCATCTCCACTCACCAAGATGCTCGCCCAAGAATTCTGCACACCACTCACTCCCACAACGCTGGAGAACTCCCACCAGCTACCCATAGCATTACTCTTCTTTGTCAATATTTTGTTACACTGTATTTAGTTAAATCAATTTGTATGGTTCTACTCTATATACTTTATAAGATGATTAATGCTTGTGGATGAAGTGTTTGGTTAAACTAATTTGGAAAGATAAAAATTACAAAATAACTCTTGTAAGTGACTAAAAAAATTATGAAATATCATTATAAGTAGGTGATGACTTTAAAAATTATGAAACACTCCTGTAAGTGGATATACTGTATCATGACACTTCAAACAATATTTCTAATTTAAAAATTTTAAAATATCAAAATAATTCTAAACAATACAAAAACCTCATAATTTTTTTAAATTATTTATTTTAATTCAAAGGGTAAATTTGTATTTGTACTTCTTGGTCATTTCAAAAAAAGTTAAAAATCTCACACAACAAATTCATTATATTTAATTTTTTACCATTTTATTTCATAATTTCACAAATATATCAATTAAAAAAATAATAAAAAAATCTATTACATTTATCAAATTATTCTCAAACTTTCACAAACATTGTCACCAAATCCCTTCAAATCTTACCGTCTATCTATTAATCCAAACAATCTTACTATCTATACACAATCTACTCAAATTTCTTTAAATTCATTCCCTCAAATTTACTCTCTGAACCAAAAAAAGCCTTAAGAATAACATTAGTATTATGAGAAGTGATGGGGTGTAGGAAACAAACGTAGCAGTGCAAGAAGCAATTGCCAAATTAAAAATGTCAGGCTACCTTGTTTTATGACGGTGAGAGTTATAAATTTCAATCCTGTCAAATCTCTTCAAATCTTATCATCTATCTATTAATTCAAGCAATTCTACAATCTATACACAATCTACTTAAATTTTTTTAAATTCATTCTCTCAAATTCCCTCTCCCGGTCAAATAAACCTTAGAAGTGAAAAAAAAATGAATTATAGTTACTATTATTGAGGACTATTTTCATCTTTTTCTCCGAACAATTTGTCTTGCTTTTGGCAGGCCAGAAACAACACTAGCTGTCCCAATTCGTCATATCTCCATATGAGCAATAGCATTGATAAAAATAAAATAAGAAACGTAAAAATCAATTTTCTTAATTTATTAGCAACCCCATTTAAAGGAAAACAAATGTATCGAGTATTTAAAACAAAACTTTCTCATGAGAACCCTACAATTATTTAAACCTAAAATAAATTGTAACTTAAACATAATTTAAATTTAATTATTGTTTATACATGATTTTATTATGAGCTTTGAGACTAGATTTGACTCTTGGAGTTCGTTAAAGATTAAGAAATATAATATTATAACTTGACTCATTTGATTTCCATAACGAGATAAGTGATGTACTCTACAACATAATTTCGGTATTGTTGGTTAAAAATTATTTCTTTCATATCAGTTTTATATATACAACTTTATATTGTTTTGGAAAATCATACAAATCAAGATCAAGTGAAACCTCAACAAAGTGTTATGAAAATATAGGAAATTTAAATCAAAGTAATTGAGATGGAGGGATAGTTAAAGAAGATACTCGAAAGCTAAAGTTATATGGGTTGAATTGTAATTCACAGAATTACTCGAAATGAGAAGTTTTTTGAGATACTACTACTATGAAAATTTGATTGAAGCAGCGTTTGTCCCTTAGTGAAAAGGCATATATGAGTGGAGTGACATAAGGTGAAGACTGAGTACTGTGGATAGGGAAAAGAATCTTCTGAGACATAATCCTGAATATACCAGGCTGCATGTGGCCCATAACAGTGGTCCCAAACATGGCCTTTTATCTTTGGCTGGAACCATATTCTGCTTCTGAATTAGGTGGGCCTAGAGCAGCAACACTTCAGAATTTCTGACCTCTTACTTAATGGGCTCTTGCTACTAACAGATCTCATATCTTCCTGCATTGCCTTTTCTTAGCCATTTCCCCAGAAACAATATTATTTAAATCTCCACTTCTCAAAGACCTCTAACTCTCTTGCTTCATGCTTGATCTGGTATGAGTGGTTCAAAATTCTTCACATGTGCTGTGTTCATTTCAAACAACAAAAATAGAACAAATCTTTGGACATGATTGAAAATTAATAGTTGAGATTCAGATAAGTGTTTCATAAAGTACATTATAATCCCATAAGCTGTTTTTTTATTCAATCAGTTCTTGTTTAAGTGGAAATTCGGTTTAGAGGAGTTAGATAAATAATTTTTCAATAGTGTTATTGTTATGGTAGAATAAATTATAAGATGGCTTTATTATTAATAATTAATGTTTTATTTCATTTTATTATATAAGAATAATTTAAAAAGACAAACAAATTTGGTATTGGGGAGGAAATAATGGGAATAACCTCTTTTTGAAAAAAGAGACATTATATTTATAGTCACCCATGTGACATGAGGTATTAAAATAAAAATCAAATTGATTTACATTATTTTAATTATAAATAATTACATTATGTTATAGTGGAATTGTTATTAGAAGTAATGTGATAATATTTTTGTAGTTAACTAACCCATACCATATAGGAATTGATTAATATATGTGTAATATGTATAATATTAGTTTCTATTAGAACCAATAATATTCAGATAACATCTTGATTGTGATAATTTTAGGATGTCAAGCATGTTTTTTTTTTTTTCTTTATTTTCATAATATAATTATTTTTTTTATTTTTTTCATAATATAATTATTTTTCATTCTTTGAAAGTTAAGTCTGATTGTGATCGAGTGAAGTGAAGTTAAGTTAGATTTATAACATCGAACTTATATCAGTAACAACTATTTTAAACTGAGTTGAGTTGATTCCATATTAAAATTTAATATAATTGATAAAGTGAATTTAATTTATATTTAATTCAATTTTAATTAAATTAAACAAATTTTAATCTAATTAAAATAAATATGAATTTTATATCCAATCAATTTTATTATATTTAGATTGAATGATAAAAATTCAGTTTATATATAATGTTTCCTTGTGCTTTACCATTTAACAACTTTTCTTTCGTGTTTACTCTCCATATATTAATAACATTTTCCTTCTTTTATTCTAGGTTAATTTTGTTAATTCGCACCATATAGTATACATATTGCGCTATTAAGCTATTTTTCATATTTTAATAAAATATTTCATCTGAGTAAAAAAAATAAGAGTTTCTGTTAAATTAGATGTATAATTACTTAAAAACATATTTATACAAAGTAAAAGCAACATTGATATAAAAATCATATATATTATTCATTTCATATTTGTAATGTAAAATTATTAATACAATTTTCTAATACGAAAATTCAGATGTCATATTTTCATTTTCTGATTTATATTAAGTTGTAATTATAAAGAGGAGTCAAAACTATATAAAGCTTATAAGAAAAGACTATTTTGACACCATGCCTTCTACTTTACAACCATTTATCAACTCTAAATAATAATAAAATATTAAATTTATTTATTTTAATTAAATTATTGAATAAAAAATTAATGAAAAAAGGTATCACTTCTCAAGGTCATATTAGTATAATTACTACGTAAATCGTATTTCAACGATGTTGGTTGTAACAAAGAAATTATTGAAAAGTTTTGATTGACATAGACCATCATGTCTTTCAATGCTAATTTGTCTACTCATCTCGTTCTATGATTTATTCTAAGGCATAGTCATGTGTTTATCTTGTTTAAGGGTTAAGGGACCACTTTTTTTCTTAAAAAAAAATAAGTTATATTTTTACATTTTATAGTTATTTCCCTATCATATCATCCATTATATTTATTTAGTGTATCTACACCTTAAGATATCTCAAATGATATTTCTTTTTATAATCTCCCTTCCATTATAACTCTAGTACTTCTTCCCTCTTAGATCAATAACCATGTTACATTTATTGCCTCATATTTGATTTAACTAATACAAATAACTAATTATTTCATCACTACTAAATAAAAATAAAATTCTAATATTTTCAAAATGACTATGTCCAAATTTAGAATTATATATCAATAAAGCGCTCGTTCAAATAGATTTAGATTCATATCTTTTAAGTTATTTATTAATGAAGTATGGTTGAATTACAATATTGTACTAAATATAATATCAGTCATATTTTTTTTAAATATTAGTTATTAATAAAATCAATGGATGCTTTACACTTACAACATAATTAGCCCAAAAGGACTTAAACATATATTTAATTTCATCATTATGTTATAATTCTACTTTTACCTATGAATAGAAGAGTTTGCTACCTTAATTACCTACCTTTAAATAAGGTATGTCAAACGTTACTAATACATACAACAATTACCAGCAATGTAGGCTAAAGAAGACCAAACGTAAAAAAAAGGAAACAATAAACCCACTAACACTTTGTGTTGATCTTATTTTTTCTTGTAAAATATTACCTTCACAATAAACTATGTTCTTCAAGCAATGTTAAGCATTTCTCGAAAGGGAAAAGGATTTGAAGAACACAGAGAAACAGCTCCTTGAAAGTTCATGATCACCAACTGCGTCAAAACGAATTACTAAAGGTGAATAAAAATGACTTTTAAGAACAGAGACTAGTAGCACTTTGAAAGTTCAGGACAAACTACCCCAGAGCATAACTTTGATAATGAGACAATAAGCACAATAAACTTTCTATATTTAATGATTTAGTATTCTCAAAGTTACGGATTTAATAAATTGACATAATGAAAGTTAAAAAAATTAAATACATAGTGACAGGATCAAAAATCCTTTTCACTAACTAAATATTTTCAATTTTTGTTTCACATGTAGAAGTGTCAAACAAATGAATCATTTTCAATGAAGGAAATGATAAATTTGTAATGTTGAGCCTCACATAAAATCGTAATATTCGGGTCAACCTATATTCCGAATAAGTTATGATTTTAAGGTTTGACCTATTTTTATGCTGTATCAACTTAATAAAAAAATATTATTAATATGTGTGTATATATATATTTAAAATAAAAAAAATTTAAATTAAAAAATATAATATAAGTTATTATATTTATATATGTAAATTTTAGGTTATCTACATGAAAATAATTTTAATTTTAAATAACAATTTGATATATAAATTATAATACATGTATATGTTGTAATAAAATGATATGATTATTATTTTAAAAATAGGTCGACTTGAAAATTTGCAATGCACCTCAACCTAAGTTTATTTTAGTTGTCGGTCCATTTAGATTCGAGCTAAATAGGGTCAAGTAAAAAATATCTACTTACCTTTAGTTAACATATTTATTTTTTAACTCAACCTATTTAATGGTTTTTACAAGTTAATCCACTGAGTAGGGTCATTTTCAAATGTTCTAATCACATGCCTTGATGCTACACATATTGAATTTTTAGTCACATTTAGAGGCGTTATGATTTTTCATCACATGGTTTCTTCACCTTTTTCTGGTAAAAAAGATATTTGATGGAAATTTTTTATCATTATGTTGTCTACACCAAACACATAGTTTTTGTTGAATAATTTATCTTTTTGTTTTAAATTCTTTAAAAAAAATTATCACATATATCTTGAGAAAAAAATTTATATTAATGGTTTCTAACGAGATGAAATATTTATAAGTGATCTGACAATAAATATATTTAATATTATATTTGAAGTGAATTTAAATCTAATTTATCTTCAAATTTACTTATAAAGTAAATTATTTTTCTATTCATATATTATAATTTATCTTTATATTCTTTTTGTCGAGAAAACTACCATGAGAAATTACGAATAAACCTTTGGAAAGAGAACAAAAAATCATGAATTAAACAATTAATTGATGAAACAAACAAAAAACCATGTTGAATCATATTAAAGAAAAAGATTAAAAAAAAAAAAACTAAGATGTATAATTTGACATATCAACCTGGATTCACAAAGAACAAGAAATGAATGTTGAAAATTGGTGAACGTGTGTTTCTTTGTCAATGAACAAGTCTCAATAAATAACCCTAAAATCGAACATTGGGAAAAAACTGAGAAAAAAAAATTGAATTAAGAAATAAATCGACTGAAAAAAGCATACTAAACCATATTAAGTAAATAAATAAATAATTGAAAAAAATAACAAATTTGATTTAACATCTCGATATGGACTCAACATAGAAAAAGAAATGAATGCTGAATTATATCTTTTAATTAGCGTATGTGCTTCTTGTTGATGGGCTAACCACCATAGATAACCCTAAAAGTAAACCTTCTAATAAAAAGTGTGAGGCTATGGAAAGAGAAAGTATTAAATAAAAAATATGTAAATTAGAATAAGAAAGTGTTAGAAAGTATTAAAAAATAATAAAAAATACAAAAACTGAATCCTTAATAAAAAATAATAATTAATATTATTGTTAATTGGTGGTTAATTTCCCACTTCGCAATTTTGAGGTTATGTGAGTGATAATTTCAAATATTATTTTTTAGAATTTTTAGTAATAATTAATTATTCATCATAATTACTATTTTTAAATAATAAAATAAATTAATTAGTGGCCTTGAATAATTGTTACACACATAATAAATTTTGGCATATCGGTTACTCAAATAAAATACATGCTAAATTATTATTTTGATGCTAATGTTACCCGTGCTTCACTTTCTAATATCTAAAATTTTCTTTTGTCTTTATCTTAGCTCTTTTTTTCTGGGAAACTGGTTGCTCTTATTATGTTTGATAAATTGGAATGTTATTCAAATACACTTGTATTTCAATACTTATATTGATTATAAAGGAGAGACAAGAAATGACCTATGATTGGTTCCTTGATTAATATTTTTGTGACGAGATTATCTTGAACTTATTCAACTGATTGCATTATTGGAGGATGTTTACCATCATTCGTTTTCAATATTTATTAATCACAAAATAAATATTCTAAAATAAGTTAAGATGTCATTTAACTAATGCTTAAATGTTAAAACAGTAGTGATCAAACTTAAAAATATTTTATTCAACAGATTACATTGAAATTTTCTTCATTTATGCAATATTCCACTCATTTTTTTTCATTTTTTCTTTGTAATTTTTAAAAAATTTATGAATAATGTCATGGATACTGGAATCTCTTATTGTCTTAGATAACTATCTTTTTTATTGTAAAATTGTCACACGAACTTCACATGTAGGTTATTTTCTCTATTTTATTTCTAACCAAGTATGTGAATATCATTAGAATGATTCCTATCAAAAGCTTAGATGGAAAATGGAATTGTGCATAAGATCACATCTTTAATTTTCACATAAATTGAAGGATATAGGAATAAATAAAAAAACAAAGATATAAAAGCTTGTAAACTAGCTTAATGTCTTTTATATTAATTAGGTGTTTTTTTGTTTGTTTTTAAGCTTAAATAAAGTATATTTTAAATAATTAATTTCAGTTGTAATATATACATTAGAAATTCGCTGCGATGAGAGAAATCGATTGAACTATTTCCCAATAAGTATAAAGTTAAATAGTTAAAACATTTTCAAATAAAAAATATAAATATCAAACTTTGTTTGGAAAGTCAACCGTACTTTGTATGTGAGAAGAGAATGAGTAAAATAGAAAGAAATATATAAAGAGATAAAGATAGAATGAAGAAAATTTTTATCTATTTGAATTGAGATAAAAAAAATGAAAATAAGTTAGAACAGTTAAGTTTTCCCATTAAAAGCTTTGAAAAGAAAAAAAAATGTATATTTAAATATAAAAAATTGAACTTGACTTGAGGACATAGCATTTTAGTTTTTCAAATTATTTCTAAAGTAGGAAAAATGAAAATTTTGTTTCAGTATAGGCATTCAATTTAAACAGTAAAAGAAAAAAGTAAGTCCTTTTTCATGAATTAATAGAGGATAGTTAACTTCTGTTCTGGGTTTGTAAATATGATGAAAAACGACATCTTTGCTTCTAACTTATAACTAATCAAAATCACCTCGGTATAACAAACGTTAAATTAATTTGTTAGTGAACTTAGAAACTATTTAAATTTGTTGGAGCACTCTAACTATTAATTTAATTTTTTATTGTTTAAAAAAAATACTTAAACTTTTTATTTTGTAAATGGTTTTAAAATTTGCACAACGCCGCTGAAATAGGTTACACTTTCCCAAAATAAAATAAATATTGGAGGAATATTTTGATGGCATTGAATTTTGATGATGTAAAAATTTACCATAATCTCTGAAAACTACAAATATCAGCTACATTAATACTTAGGTACCACCCACAAACACCATCTTCTTTTGAAAAAGGTAATATACCTTTGAAGTGTTCATCAAATGTGAATACTTTAAATCATTAAAAACAAGCCATGGTTGTTTTTTTTTTTCTTAACTAACTATAGTGGAGGTTGGAAGCAAAATAAAATTTGAAGAGGAAACAGGTAAGAGAGATTATTGACAGTTGTGCAGAATATTAAAAGGGTTGTTCCCTTTAACTCTCACTCACTGCCAGTGCATATGCCAGCCAGTTTGGAAATATATGATCTTCTTTCCAAACTCCATTAAACATTTCTCCCACCACCTTCCTTTCACACACCTTCTCACTCAGATCTCCCATTCACACACCAAATACCTCTTTCACTTTTTCAATTTTTCTATGTAACAACCACTCAGCTTTCACATTGTCTTCTCAAACTTCATCACCAACATTTTATCACTAGCTGGGCTCAAAGAGTTGATCGTCAACAACAATGCAAGACGCAATTGGGATTCCGGCTTGTTTCTCTTCTGCTTTGAAATCAAGTGATGATCACACAACCGTGACGCGTTCGGGCCAGAGCGTTCACATGTCCGTGTACAGAACAAAGGTTGCTGATCACTGCCGCTTGATCACCATCACATGGTGCAAAAACCTGATGCTCCATGGCCTCTCAGTCGCAGTGGAAGGCCCAGAAGGAGAGGCGCAATACAGCTGCAAGGTCGAGCTCAAACCCTGGTACTTTTGGAGAAAACAAGGTTCCAAGCGCTTCCTCGTACACGGTAACAAAGCTGTCGACGTTTTCTGGGACCTCAAGGCTGCGAAATTCAACGGCGAGACGGAACCCGTTTCGGAGTACTACGTTGCGGTCGTGTGCGAGCAGGAGGTGGTGCTCCTGGTCGGCGATTTGAGAAAAGAAGCGTACAGAAGAACCGGGTGCAGACCCGCACTCATCGACCCGATTCTGGTTTCGAAGAAAGAACACATTTTTGGGAAGAGAAAGTTCTCAACGAGAGCGAAGTTTCACGAGAAGGGTAGGAGCCATGAGATCTCGATTGAGTGCAAGAACAAAGGCAACAACAACATTGGAGGGGAATCGTCGCCGTCAAGTGGGGTTCAAGTTCAGCCGGAGATGGAGATTAGATTGGACGGGCACGTGGTGATCCACGTGAAGCACTTGCAATGGAAGTTCAGAGGGAACGAGGCCATTCATCTGAACAAGATGAGAGTGGAGGTGTATTGGGATGTGCACGATTGGCTCTTTAGCCCTGGTTTGAAACACGCTCTGTTTATTTTTAAGCCTGTTTCATCATCCATGTCCATGTCCATGTCATCATCATCGCATTCCATTTCATCATCTTCGCCACCTTTATCGTTGTCGTCCACATCCACACCATTATCCACTCAAACTTCTGGATCCTTGGAGGGGTTTAGTACGAACGAGTCATCAGAATTTTGCTTGTTTCTATATGCTTGGAAGGTTGAGCAGTGAAAAAGATGGTGTGAGTGTAACGGTATTGTTGTTGTTTCATATGATCAAGTGAAAGAGTGAAGATATGGAAAAGGTAATGCAATGTTGATGATGAAGATTGAGATTGGTTTGAGAGGTGAAAGAGAAAGAGAGAGAGAAGGGTGGTGGGGCCAGAGAGAGGGTTAGTTACAGCTGGGGTCAAACAATTGTGCATAATGGACAAAATGGATTGAATCACAGACACATGCCCAATAATTCTGCATGCGTCCACGTCTATCTACATCTGTCAATTCTCTCTCTTGATCTCATCTTGAGAAGAGAGCTATGTATATGAATATGTTTTTTTTTCTTTAAATTATTTATGTAAAGCTTGAGTATAACATAAATATAGGCAATAGATTATTGTAGTGGATATGTCTGTATTTGCCCATGAAAAGCTCTTGCATGTGATTGATTCACTTCCCATGAAGAATGGGTGTTTGGTGATGGTGATATAGATGTGTAGACCAAGGAACTACTATTACCATCAGTGTAGCTGTTCAATTAAAATTAGGGTTTTGTTTAAAAAAAATAAAATTAGGTGAGTTAGAAGTGTTTTTAAGTGGACACTCGATAACTAATTAATCCTTAAAGTTAAGATGAATATTTAACTTACGTACTTCTCTTAACTGTTACTTTTCTAAATACATGAAGTTGGGATTGAATTCGACCATATTGAGAGTTATTTGTTAACTGTTAGGATAGTTTTTTTGTTGAATAAAGGTTAGTTTTGATTATAAATTATTGTTGAAAAAGAATACATAGAATGGATTTATAAATCCTTCGTCTGATTTAGAAATTGGATTTTAATTTTCTTCTGATTTATAAACAAAATGAATTAATCAATTCTTAAGAAAACTAGAAAATTCTATAAAATATCTAGAATATATATTAAGAAGGTGAGAAAGTGACAGGTGAGAGAAGAAGGTGAGTTAGAATGTCATTATTTGCTTGAATTCAGTAAAAAGAAGAAGAATGTATTTAATTAAAAAGAAAAAATAACAGTCTAAAATTTTGGATTAAATAAAAAGCAAGTAGAGACAGAGAGAAAGAATAGAAATTATATTACTCATCTAAAATATCGAACCCAAATTTTATGAGAAAAAAATTTAAATCTAATTCAAAACCTAAACTTGATCGACCCAATGCTTAGGATTTTTTTAATTTTTGGGATGGAATCGGTCCTTGGAAAATGGGTTGATTGTGATCCTAAATGATCTAAAGGGTTTCCATTTGATATGCATCGACAAACTTTTGCACTACCTTTTTTCCTTATGGTTGGTTGCTTTATTTTATAATATTATCTTTTTCAAGTGCAATTTCACGCCTTTCAAAAATTTGATTTCTTCTAATCACTCTTTCATTTACGAACATTATGAGTGATCATCTTCTTATATATCCTTTGCTAAAGGGTAAGCTTGTCATCACCATCAAATTGGTCATCAAATTTATGGCACGTCTTTTAATGACTTTTATTATCTTGTTAGGAAATTTCACCCAAATAATTTTCATAAGATACTAAAAATACTTTATATAATTTTTTCTTATAAAATCTCCGAATCTTTATTTTTAAAGCAATCCAATTGACTTCAATTTTTTATCCTAAATTTTGATTATCTTTTTAAAACCATATTTTATACTTTATTATTGAAAAGCTAGATAAACTTGCCTTTTGAGTTAACAATTGTTGTAACAAATTTGAAGTTGGCTGAAGCTCTTTTCAACTAATGCTCATAGTTGCTCTTTTTGGGATGCTCTCCAATCATTTTAAGTTGATTTTGGAACTTATGGGGTGCTTTTACAAACATCACTCACCATTGAAATTAGCCTCATGCCAAGTTGCAACTTTGTCATTTTTTTAATTAATATTTTTTTTCACTTTAGAGATTATGTCCTATACTCTAATTCTACAGTAAAAGTTATATATTTTTTAACTCATAAGATCACCTAATGGTGAGAGATGCTATATATGTACTAATTATTATATTTTCTTTCTCGAATAATCATAATAACGAAATTGTTATTATTAAAGGGTGAAATTTAAGTAGAATTCTACAATATTAGTTTATAAAGATAATATTTTTACTCGATTATATGGCCGAAGTTAATATAATTTTTAATTAATATGACATCTTTAATACAAGCATGAGATTAAAAATTTTCGACAACAATTTAATGGTGGACGATACGATATTGAGAATTTGAATAAAATAAAGTACAAGCTAGGAAAAAGTTAAATGAAAAACAGTTTATTATTCAAAATGGTCAAAAACTAAACCAAAATTTATTAGTATTATTAACGTAATGACAAAAGGGCTGTTGATTAAAACAGGACTTTAGAGAAGAATGAAACAAAACAATTGAAGAAAACCGAAGCTAAAATCATGTTACACAAACTTAAACATAGTACTTGAGACGATAATTATTATAAAGAAAACGGCTGATTGAATGAAGCAAATAAAGACCAATATGAGAAATAAGGATAGAAAATTGAAATTAGGATAAAAAAAGAAAATAAATATGAAAAATGCTGAGAATTGGAAAATAGGGATGAATGAAGGAAACAGAAAAGAAGAAGACAAATTAAATAGAGAATAAAGAAAAGACTTTGTATCAGAAATTCAAAATACATTAAAAAAAAAAGGTGAAGCAATAGTTGAAAAGAGCTAATTGCCGGTAACACAAACCAATATTTAAATTATTGTTTGAAAAAAAGAGCTTATATTTAATGCACAATAATGCTAATATCTCCATGACCTTTTTATGGTCCTGTTATGGGTTTTTCCACTAATTACTTTTTTGCTGAGTAAAAAAAATGAGAGTAAGAGAGCTACGTTACTACAAGATTTCAACCATTTCTCTCGGGTCGTGTAAATTGCTAAAAGAGAGTTGGTGAGGGTTGCATGGTAGAAGTCTATTCTATGAGACATTTAACTACATATCTCTCTACCTTTTCAACAAATTACTAAAAAAAACTCATGAAGTTTGTTCAACAAAATCTCTTTGTACACAATCCTAATTAGAAAAATTCAGGCTCTTCCCACATCTCACACCATTTTCCCTATCAATGTTTCTCATGTCGAAACATAGTGGTCAGCCACATCATCTTCCAACGTGTCTCTCTCTTTAGGTCCACTCATCATGATAGTTATGGACCACATTGAAAGTGACATTGAGCTAAGTTACATCCCTTCAAAGGATGAAACATGGTGCTAACTTAATTGAACTGGACCTTGTGCAACCCCTCTTAGAATATGTCATCCATCAAAATCCATGTACATGAACTAAGATACTTGCTTCTAAGAGGAAGTGAGACTTTGGTAGTGCCGTTCTCTTTTATGACCACATCTATAGTAATCTTACCCTGTCAGATGAAATTGGATTCAAAGGTACCAAAGAAATTGAGGGACCTTATGTTGGTTACCTCGAAGAGCAGTTTTGGAAGCCCATTCTCCTTTGTGGACCTGTCATACTTGAGCCACCCAACACTGTTTTAGAGAAGAAAAAAAGTGGAGTGTATGGCTTGGAACGTTCCAGGATGGTTCTGTGATTTTTTGTGAACTTGGGAGTGAACAAAAACCCAAAAAATTAGTTTTTCACTAAAATATAAAAGGGTCAACTTTAACATTACAAAACATTTTCTCCAAAACTTTGTATCAACCAAGTCTATATGTCAAATCTCGTAACAATTAGAGTTATATAATGATTTTGGATCAACAAATTGATTTTGGCCTAAATATGATTAATTTGAATCTCTAAAACGCTTAGATTTTTACTTTGGTTAAATTTTCATATGAGACAACTTTTTACAATCCTCTTTTCAAATATATCAAATTTTTTCTAAGGACTTAAGATAGATTTTGTTACATATAAATTTTATATTAATCTTTTAGAATCACTCAATTTAGATGATAAATAATAGTTGATTCTAAAATAATAAGTGTTACAACATAAGAGTTGGTCACATCATTGAATTTAGACAGTTCTGCTCCAAGAATTTCTTTGGTTTTGGTTTTGATTGTTTGGTGATATAAGTATTGTTAAAAATAAATTTAGATTTTAACGTTTGTAAGGATGATATTGAAGTGTTTGTCTTAGAAAATATGTCTCTAATTATAAGATGCATTAGGTAGAAGAGGATAGAAGTGTTTCATTAGCATAATGCTTAGTTTTTGACACATTGGAGAGACTTCTCTTTAGGTTTATGAGCACATGTATAATATGTTGGGAAAATCAAGAGGAAAAACACCAAGGAAATATTGAACACAATAAGACATAAACCAGATCAACACAAGGAATTGACACCAACTTCAATAATAAAAAACCTTAAGACAATGAGTTTGTGAGTCATTTTTCTTATGTTGCTCAACTTTCTCATTTTTACTCAATGTGAGACTAGACTTATACTTAGATTCCTAAAAATCTTCCCTCAAGTGCAAGTCCCCTCCACATGAATACACTCCCTCTCGAGCTGAAACATTTTTAAACACGTACAACCATCATAATGGAACATGCTTGCCTGAAAATTGGTCAGAAAAACTTTCAATAAAAGGATCAAACTATACTTTGAGTTGGTCGCCGTGATGAACCATTGACTCTGATATCACTTGTTGAAAAAATAGAAAAAGGGAAACATCAAGGAGATCTTAAACACAATGAGACAGAACCTAAACCTTGAAGAAATGAGTTTGTGCGTCTTTTTTCTTATATGTTGCTCAACTTTTTCATTTTTACTTAGATATGGGGACTAGACTCACACTTACACTTGGATTCCTAACATAGTACACATAGAGCTTGAGTATGTCAAATAGAAGCAGGTCATGGAACGTCAAAAACTCTAGCTCTTTCTCCATGAGGGAGACCAACAACATGTGTTGGTCGAGTTGGAGACTCCTTGAACAGGCGATGGGATTCAACATTTTCGTCTTCGTCTTAAACAACCTCTTTATCCTTGTAGGAGTGATGCAGTGTTGCATTGAGCCAAAAGTAAAATAATTGCTTTTTAGGCAATGTTGAGCTTTTCTGCAAGACGCGTTGCCTTCTAAATCCTTTTGTATACAATTCATTCCCCATTGTCTAAAGGTGCAAACATATTCATATTTATTCTTCACATTTGTCAAAATCTTCATTGATCAATAGATTCTAAGGATTGATGGGAACATCTAAGGGACTAATTGAGACATGACCTAAGAAGTGATTAGCTACAAGAAATAAGACAAAGCTATCATATCAAATAGACTCAAGTAACCTTGAAAATAAACCATACTATAAAAAGTAAAATTAAAAATTTACCTCCAAATAAATAAAACAAGTATTTTTGTCCTACATTTGATTTTTGTGAACATTTAAAATTGTATGATCACGATAAAATATTAAGAAGTGTCAAATAGTTTCACAAAATAATTTCAATTAGAAATCATTGTTGTTTGGTGGTATAGTTTTGAAAGTATTTATTATAAAAGTCAAGAAATTTATATATGTAATAATAGTGAATGATTTTACACTGAGTATAAAACATCTTTTTCCTTCAATTAATTATAATTAAAGTATGTGAAATTTCCTATTGTTGTCCTAAGGTGAGTATAATTGGTGTCTAATTGTTTCAAGATTCAAGCATTCATAAGGTTTTCACACATTCTTTGTTTATTATTCTCCTGTTTTAGACACAAGTCTTTTTCTTCTTCATTCTTTTTTAAGTTTTTTTTCTTTGATGGATGATGATTAAAGTTACGAAATCTTGGAGGAAATTAAAGTAGGACTCAACTATGAGAAGTGGAATAAGGAGAGGTGTGAGAGGTTAGGTCAACTTAGTTAGGAAGAAGTCTAGACTAGGTCTAAGAAGGAGATTAACTTAAAGAGAACTTCAGAACAAGTAAAAGTAAAATATGGGCATCATCTCAATACTCATTCAAGTTCTTTTTCCAAGATCTTAGCACCTCTATATATAGCCAATGTGCACGTCAAGTGAGTGGAAAAATTTGAATTCAAACCCTAGCACAAATTGGTATGTAAAGTAAGAGTGACACATGTACATCACACTTTCCATGTTTACTCATGCCTAAAGTGTGCAACTCACACATGACACGTTCCATTCAAAGTGTGACGGTCTAGGGTTTTTTTTGGGCTTAAAGAAGCCCAATTAAAATCCTAGATATAATTTTCTAACCTTAACATAGTCCTAATATACTCAAAGGCCAAATATAAGTCCAAAATCTTAATCTACTTGTCCCAAATATAAGACTCAATTATTCTATACTGTTTGACCTATAAAATTCTAAACTACTTTGTACAAAATTTATAAATTTTGTTGAGGTCAACTAAGTCACACTCTTTTTGTATTTTTCTAACCATGACTCTAGTTGTTGATGCTTTAACTAAGAATCTTTCATTATTTTGTGTACTTATTTCTCTTTTGCATGACTTCCATTTATTCTTTTATCTCTAGCATCTTTACTTTTTTTCCTTTTGGTATTATTTTAGAACATTAATTCAGAAAATTGATTAAGCTATATAGTATTGTTAGATAATAATATATTGATTGTATTTTTTTTTAAGAGATATAATTGTTGTTTCCAACAATATCATTCCTCAGTCCCTAGTAGATCATGAAATGGATTGCCTCCCTAGTAGACCATGAAACAGATTGCCTATTGTTGGTCATAATTTACTTATTTTCAACTTATCCTTTTCAAAATATTTAGCTGACCTAACTAAGTATATTTTCAACCATCTACGTACGTGGATTCATTGCAAATTGTTGGCCCTTAATTGATATATAAACTAGAATAACCTAGATCTATTGGTTACATAAACTTGAGTAGCCGAATTACGGGTCCAAAACCAATTATAATTGATCTTGATTCAAATCAAAATAAAAAAAAATGAAGAAATTTAATTCGTTTAACTTAGAGAGTTTAATTATGGGGTAAATCACCCCCTAGCACTAAAATCACAATGGATTGCGTGTAATTTACTGTAACCAAATTAATAAAGAAAAAGAGTCAAAATCCTATAATAAAAAATAAAACCCTCCAAATGAAACCAAGTGGTGTCACCTTAGGATGCCCCCTTAACATGCTCAAGGGTCACATTCACTACTTCATGTTACTAATTTTCGTTCTCTTCTAAACGTCAACAATGTTACCAAGTTAAATAAAACTAGTTTCTGTCCAAAAATATAAAAAATAAAATTAGTTTCAACATCATTTGATCTTGCTGCCTTATACTTTAGGTGTTGCCAAAAAAGTAAAAGTATCCTTTTATTTCCAACTTCAAATGCTAACTTCCCTGTAGGTTGGACCAGAACAAGATCATAGGTACTTTATCAATTATTAATAAAAGTTAATAGACATTTTTTATTAACAGGAACACATCCTGTCATACAAATTAACTTGGGGAGCTAAAATGCATGTCTGCACTTTCCATTCTGTCAGTTCCGACTAGTGATAACCTGTCGTCGTAGACATCAATATATCCAAATGCATTGGTACCAGGAGGACATTCCAAAGCAGCTTCAAAAACTCTATGGTGTATCCCATGAGAGTCAATGGAGTATCCCCCTTTATGATCATGCCCTGCAAGGCAGGCCTTAACGCAATTGTATCTGTGTATCAAATTCATTACCTCATCATAATTCCACAACAGTGTGGCTTTACTTGCAGCATCAGGATCTAGAGGCAAATGGCAACAGACAATCACCTTCTGTTTCAATTTTGTTGCATCCCGGAGAACAACATCTAACCATTCCATCTGTTCCTTTCCAAGACCTCCATTAAACATGACAAACCTTCTTTCAGGCCCCACCAAATTATCTGGACTGTTCTTATCTTCATTTGGATTCTTCTCCCTTAGGATTTTCATGGCCTCCAATGTTTTTGGATGATCTTGTGGCCAACCAATGGCACTGATGTCATAGGCATCTAGAACTACAAATCTATATTCAGGTACTGGTGAGAAATCATAGTATGCACGGCCATCAAGAGTTTGGATCTTCAATAATGGAAGCAACATGCTGCGCGGGAGATTGTACAGGCAGTGATTGCCGATCATATGATACACAGGTCCCCCCTTGAAAATGTCAAATTCGTCCACAACTTTTCGTACACTGTCAATAGATTGATCTTTGGGACAAAACCCATCAACAATATCTCCAAAATTGATCACAAACATGTGCTTCTGGTAAGTGTTCCATTCTTTAACTGCTCTCCGCAACACCAGAATACTGTGCCTATAATACCGTGGAACACCAAGGAATGAGCGACCATCAGGAATGTCAGCATATTGGACATCAGAAATCAATCCAAAAGAAAAAAGTGGTTGCGTAGTAGCTAGTCCATTAGAAGAAACCATGGCGTCTCTCTCTAAATGCCCCTATCACACATTAAACATTTATAAAGTCAACAAAGCAGTACTTTCCAAGAGCAATAGGATCTAAAATTACACAAACAGGAACCAGTCATCTCATTCTCCACCTCAGCAACTATTCAGAGAATCAGAAGGTAAATAATACATATCACAAACAAAAACAAGCAAAATGTTGAGTTGCTAACAGCATGTGTTCAAATTATCTGCTCCTAATATTTTCTTGTCAAAGTAGTTTCATCCCCCTCTCACTTGTATAGCAGTCTTCAGGTGGTCAAGTTCATCAATCCAAGATTAAGTATTTATTATAAAGTAAAACTTTTGGGAATGAATTTCCAGTCATGCGTGAGGACAGAATAACTAACAACAGGTTGTGAATGAGGAACTAACCTTACTCCAGCTCTAAGTCTTTCATCCTTTGTCAGAGTAACTTGCATGTTCTGTTATGTCACCAGGAAGCTCTATAGCTTTGAGATATTCAAAGAAGAGGCTTCAATGAATGAAGGCCAAAGAAGCAGTTATTTAATAGGGATGAACAAGCTCTCCTTTCGTTTCCTTTTCAATTTGAAGAACTAATTGTGAACAGAATGGCTGCATTCATATGATATGTTATAATAAAGTATAGTGGTTATTGGTATAACATGGGCTGTCAAGTTGGGCCCAGTCCGAGGTGCCTAAAATCCAAATTTCCTTTGGACAGTTGCTAAGGCTATAAATAGTTCAGGCATAAACCCTTACAAATTGCACATTTTGTACAAAAGCTTGTGACTGCATAGTTGAATTAACTAATATGTGTGCGAGTGTGTCAAAGAAATTTCATTCATTTCATTGATGCTTTATTTCTCAAGTCCCACAGATCCAAATATTGTGCAATATTTAAAATGCCAGCAGACCCGAGAAAATATGCTGATCCTGATACTTCAAACAGACAAGTTTCCCTTTAGTCTAAATTATTCACAATACTTTGTACTATTGAGTTTTCATTCTTTTCAATGCCTTCAATTATTCCATTTCTTATGAGTTGACAAGGAAAATACTAAATCTCCAGTAATGGAAGGCCTTGATGCTTTGATAACAGTAAGCAATCCTTTTTGTCTCACTTAGTCTTTAGCAATTAAATCATATGAATACTGTTGATCATTTTTCTTAATGTTTTTTCCTTTTTTCTTTTTCAGAAAAGAAAGCAATTGATAATACCGTCCTAACCTGATGTATATGGTGAGAGATGTAATTTTTTTCTTCAGGATTTTAATCAATATTGATTGTATTATTTTACTGATCAACCTCAGCCTTCGTCACTTAATTCATGGGCTGCTCCAAAACTCACTATAGTTTTACAGCTGAACAATCAATATGTAAAAACGTCCTGAAGTTGGTATATTCATGTGAAGATTATGAGTTAATGATAAATAATTTTATGGTGCAGAACTTAAAAGACACTTAAATTAGTGGATGTTTGGATTATTTTAAGAGATATATACATTCAGAATTAATGGCGCTTCTTCTTTTAAGAGAGATACTTGATCTAATTACATGTTCTATCTCTACTAAAATGGAAATTAGACTAATGATAGCAGTGCCAATCATGCAAACAGAGACCACAAAATCGCGCCATGCCATACCAATTTAAAAATCAACTGAATTTAACATATTAAACTAAACTACCAAAAAATTTGAACTTAATTATTTTGTAAGTTCAGATTTTAAAACATAACTATAAGAAAATATATTAGTCCATTTTATGGGCTTCGCACTCTTTAAAACCAGTTCACATTCATTCACATGTAAAAATAAAATGTTCTAGACTAGTTTAATCTGGTTCAGGGTCATTCAATTTCAAGATTGTGCAGACATAACATCACAATGCACACAGTCCAGAGAAACATAAATTTTGAGGTACAAATGAACCCCACAATGCTATTCCCTCCGCCTCAACCTTCCTTGGCTTGGCCCAACTCATGCATTTCATTTCAGAAATTTCAAAGCAGCAAAGGTTTTGTCCAATTCCAAAACCAAATAAACAAAACAACAAATTACAATAAGAGACCAAGCAGCAATAATAAAATTGCAGTCTAAGACTTGGAACGAAATCATTGTTAAAGCAAATGACCAAAATAACCCAACATGAAAGGTTACCTCGATTGAGAGCTTCAAAGTAGTTTCATAGGGTTTCGGAAGACAGTGTGGACAGGTGATCAGCGGGACTGAGAGTTTAGAGCTTCAGAGCTTCATAGAGTTCGTTGGCATCAGACAAGGGCTTCATTGGAAATATGAATACAACACATGAGGATCTGAAGAAAACGGGATTAGAGGGACGTTAAAGCTTAAGTGCTTCTTGAAAACGGAGAAGTTGCAATACGCGAGACGCCAACGCCAATAAAATTGAGTTGTTCAGACTTTGTTGTCCGACATACAGAACTGGCGGTACGCTATTATTATACAATAAATAATAAATAAGCATGTTAGTACAATCACCACATGCTCACCTACTTCCACACACATAACTCTAAAACTTGTTATAGAAACTGAAAAAAAAAAAATATTATAACATAATTATAAGTTGCCCTCTGAATTCCAAAAAAAAAAATGGTACCCCCCTATACATGGTAAAAAATCGATTTATAATTAAATATTTTTCATTCACAAATTTATTTGTTTATCTGTTTTGGGTGAATTTTAATGATTATGCTACACAAAATCAAAAGTTTAGGTCAAACGTTATCGAACTAAAATTATATCAATCTTGTCAGAAAGAGACCGAGAAAGTATTAAACAAAGTTGAGAAATAACTATACAAGGCTAAGAAGTATTAGACAAGGTTAAGAGGAACTAGTCTTATGGACCTCTTTTACCCAGAAGTACTAATTTTATGAAGAAGTATTAGGTAAAGTTTAGAAGTACCGGACAAGATCTATCAGCCTATCTGATAAGTACCAAATAAGGTTTAAAAGTATAAGACAAGGTAGAGAAATACTAAGTGAGGTCGAGAATAGCTTAACCTAATCATATACAATGTTTAAGTAACCAATCAAGCAATAACAAACATATAAAAACAATCATCATGATTAAACAACAACTAAGTCAAGAGACCAATTAAAGGCCATTCAAGTAATATAAATAGAAAACTACTTGTAAGGCATTTACCACATATTCTATTGCTATCTTATGACTCCATTAAATATTAAAGATCCATTAATTATATCTACGACTGACTTGAGCATCGAACTATCTTTGCAGATACTGAGAAGTGCCAGTGAATTGAAGACTTCCAAATGCAAAGATTAATCAGCAAGGAATATATGGTCTTATGACGGTTATCTCGGCCTTGTAAAAACATTTTGGAGTTCTCCGTGAGATCGAGAAAGACCTCGATAAAGGACCACATGGTTCTTTTCGCTTTTCTTGCTCTTTGGGCATGGAATCTATGAAGTTCTTTGATCACCTAGGCTTGCCTTAAAGATAAAGATATGAAGCAACCTAGACAATCTTCTTTTGCGGCTGTTGTGTAGAAGAAGAAGTTTGCTTAGGGTATGAATAATGTTTGTGACATTCCTTTGTCGTAGTTGCCCTGCCTCAAAGGAGATCTTATCTCTGTGCAGATCCCAGAAGAAACATATATGGTGGGGCTTGAAGAATGTAAGAATCACTTGCATGGTAAGATTACCCTTGTCAAAGGAGACAAGTCTACAGCGCACCTAGACATGTGCAAGAAGCTAAAACTTGCTTGCAAATCCGTTGGTTATGGGAAGGCGATACCTCTTGGCAAGAGATTCTATGAGTTTGCATTCACATCTTGAAAGACATGAGGCGTGTGTTGGCAGTTGGATCTTCAAATCTCTCTAGGAATTTTGTGGATCTTTGCCTAGACTGAGGACTTTGTTCCAACAACTATGAAGTTTAGAAAAGCATAGTGCTCGGTCAAAATTCATGGCTTCCCTAAGGAGTATTTGCAATCCTGTTATTTTCTCAATAGCAAGAGGGATTTGTAACCCTCTTCCGTTAGATGATTGTACTATGAAGAAAATCCAAGACTTCAATGCTTGGGTGCTTATTGATGTGGATCTACTCTTTTCTCTGTTGCAGCAGCTTTTCATGCAACGTCTAGGCTTTGCCTCTGTTGCGATGTTGAATATGAACGTCTTCCACCTTTTTTCCTTTTTTTTTTTTTTGTAAATGATTTGTCATATGTTATCTGCTTACAGGCACTCCCCGAAAGTGATAGATTTGATCAACATATGAAGTCTAAACAATGTTGTGTTCCTAAGTCCAACTTGGAGGCAAGGGAGGAAAATCTAAATCTGCATACCAAGGTTGTTAATGTTTCTAATACTACTGTTGGTAATGATCCTAAATTGTATGTTTTAGGAGATGATATTTTTGCTTCTAATAATGGCTTTGATTAGGAGTGTAGTTTAGATGGAATGCCAAGTCCTTTTAGAAGGCCTATACGGTTCAGAATGTTGAGCAGATACTACATGTTTTTCTTGAGAATAAGTATGAAAATGTGAATATTGTGGATTCCAATTCCTCCTTAGTTGCTTTCGTTGTACCTGTTTTAGGGATACTTAATAATAATTCTAATCCTGTTGCTTCTAAAGAGAATTCCTTACAAGATGCTGGTATACAAAATTTGATTTCTGAGAAGTAGGCAGATATGTTGGAGAAGGAGGCTTCTAACTCAGACTCTGATGGTTCGATGAGGTTCGGTGAAGTCTACCCATAACTCACCATATCAATTCTTATCTACACTGCCTTCTAGGTGTTCAATAGAATCCCAAATAGAATTTTAATTGTATTTGCATAATTTTAATTCCTTTAAACAACAAAATCTACGAAAATATTCTTTGTCTAAATTAATTATCATTTTCAATTATTGCTGTGTATTGCACAAGTCTTTTGAAAGACTAATAATTAGTGACTATTTGCTATTGTATAATGAGTACAGTTACTATTGAACAAATCATCCTAACATTTGTGAAGTATAAACTTTGTTTATTTGCATTTACTAGACAAAACTCTGCAAAAGTTTTCAAAAATCATAATTACACAATTCAACCCTCTTCTTACATATTTCATTTGTTTTCATAGTTGGTGTCTGAATGAATTGATGTCAAGCAATGAAGCAAGTTGTGCAACAGTTCTACAATATCAATAACAATACACACTTAAAGCATAAGTAATGTTTCAGCATGTTGCATCCTTGCCTCTCAACAGAAAGGGACATCTTAAGTACATATTGGTTGATTCATGAACTTGCAAATTACCAGTACCAACTCAATTAAGTTATTCGAACTTTAAATACAAATTTCCTCTAGGTAAGACTAGAACAAGATCATAGGTACTCTATCAATTATTAATAAAAGATAATAGGCATTTTTATAAACAAGAACACATCGTGTAATACAAATTAACTTGGGGGGCTAAAATGCATGTCTGTACTTTCCATTCTGCCAGTTCCGATTAGTGATATCCTGTCCTCGTACACTTCAATGTATCCAAATGCATTGGTACCGGGAGGACATTCCAAAGCGGCTTCAAAAACTCTATGGTGTATCCCATTAGAATCAATGGAGTATCCCCCTGCATGGTCATGCCCTGCAAGGCAGGCCTTAACACAATTGTATCTATGTATCAAATTCATTACTTCATCATAATTCCACAACAGTGTATCCAGATTTGCCGCACCAGGATCTAGAGGCAAATGGCAACAGACAATCACCTTCTGTTTCAGTTTTGTCGCATCCAGGAGAACACCATCTAACCACTCCATCTGTTCCTTTCCAAGACCTCCATTAAACATGACAAACCTTCTTTCAAGCCCCTCCAAATTATCGGGACTGTTCTTATTTTCATTTGGATTCTTCTCCCCTAGGATTTTCATGGCCTCCATTGTTTTTGGATGATCTTGTGGCCAACCAATGGCACTGATGTCATAGGCATCCAGAACTACAAATCTATATTCAGGCACCGGTGAGAAATCATAGTATGCACGGCCATCAAGAGTTTGGATCTTCAATAATGGAAGCAACTTACTGCGAGGGAGAGTGTATAGGCAGTGATTTCCAATCATATGAAACACAGGTCCCCCCTTGAACATTTCAAATTCGTCCACAACTTTCTGTACAGTACGAAGAGATTGATCTTTGGGACAAAACCCATCAACAATATCTCCAAAATTGATCGCAAACATATGTTTCTGATGAGTATTCCATTCTTTAACTGCTCTCTGCAACACAAGAATACTGTGCCTATAATACCGTGGAACACCAAGGAATGAGCGACCGTCAGGAATATCAGCATATTGGACATCAGAAATCAATCCAAAAGAGAAAAGTGGTTTCGTAGTAGCTAGTCCATTAGAAGAAACCATGGCGTCTACCTCTACGTGCCCCTATTACACGTTAAACATTTATAAAGTCAACAAAGCAGTACATTCCGAGAGCAATCTGATCTAAATTTACACAAACAGGAACCACTCATTCTCCACCTCAGCAACTATTCAGAGAATCAGAAGGTAAAGAATACACATCACAAACAAAAACAAAAAAATGTTGAGTTGCTAACTTCGCCCGTGTTCAAGTTATCTGCTCCTAACATTTTCTTATCAAAAGTAGTTCCATCCCCTCTCACTTGTGTAACAGTCTTATGTGGTCTAGTTCATCAGTCCAAGATTAGAAAAGACAAGACATGTAGAATGTTCATAATGAGTCGAGTCATGTCATGTTGAATTATATTTAGTGCAACCATAGAATAAATTCACAGAACTAAATTACACGAACAGCAACCTCGATTTGAAATCGTTCTCTACATCAGAAGATCACAGCCACGGCATAAAAAGTACATACCAGCAATGCATTAAGAAAAAAACACCCTGCAGAATCTACCATCACGAGCCACAACCACATACGAATTATTTGCAGCCTTGTGACTTATGAAACATATTTGAAAAACTAGCAGATCTTAAGTTCAATTCGCCGAGGACAAAAACACCAGCTGATGAGAAAACTCGAATTAAAAGGATCACTAGTTGAATTAATTAGAACCTCACTTATTTGCATCACATCAGAAATTCAGTTTTCCTAAAACCCAAATTTGTTGGAACCTTGATAAGTTCGTTTGGCGAACACTAATAAAGAAACAATTGGTGTGGGTTCAGAGCAGCGTAAAGAGAATCGAACAGTGAAATAGAGGGACTTACCAGTGTTAAATAATTTGAAACAGCAAAATATTTTGTGGAAAAGAGAGGCGAAGCAATGGCGTGAAGGTTAGGAAGAAGGTATTCTCTTCCTCCATCATCGACCATCAAGCATTTTAAACTAATAATCTTCAGTCACCTGGTACGTACGTCAACGGGTAAAAGGTTTTATTTTATTTTTATGCGAGTTTGCTTGACTTTATTTAAGATGGTCCCATTTTTCACTATTTTGTTATATATAAATACTCTTAAATCTTTTTTTTTCAATATTTTCCTATAATTGTTAGTTAAGAAATATAGATAAAGGGTATAATTTTTAATTAAAAAAATAAAACCGTAGACATATATAATTTCCAGTCACTTAGATTTGGATATGCTGTTGTCAATAATTATTTACTTCTAAATTCTGTCACTAATTAAGTGATTGTCATATTTAGTACTTCATGTACATATTCTCATTTTTACTTTTGTTTAACTTATTTTTCAACATATAAATATAATACTCTTAAAAGGTTTTCAACATTTTCATTATAATTTTTAGTTAAAAACATAGATTTTAATTAAAAATTATGAAATTAAAGTTACATACATATATAACTATGAAATAAATTTGAATGAATTTTTTTAATTCAATTTATTTAAATTTTATAATTTTTATGTGTAATATTTTAAAAATCAAATAAACTTTAATGATTTAAAAAGATTAAAATACCATAAAATTAAATTCTATCTCGTTATTTATTTATTTATTTACTTTTAAGATATCTATTAACATAACATCCTTATGAGAATCATATAATTTATGTGAATATTTATTAAAAGAAAACAAAACCGTAATATAAAATATATAGGGGATCGTACCAAAACTCATGTTAAAAAAAAAAAAATCTATATTCAGGTAATCCGAGTATAAATCAATATATTGTTTGATGTCTCGGTTTTTACTTGGACCGCCTGATTGTACTTGTTATATATATATATATATATATATATATATATATATATATATATATATAAAATATATATATAAAA
>Ga0209489_102823_pt1 | contig 34729 bp, 16 predicted proteins | sample SiratrowhiteBW_FD_187527 | JGI IMG/M metagenome (GOLD analysis project Ga0209489, IMG submission 187527) | Root nodule microbial communities of legume samples collected from California, USA - Siratro white BW (SPAdes) (version 2) | ecosystem: Host-associated > Plants > Roots > Nodule | place... | reverse complement strand
CATGGATCATTGAATTTACAAGAGTGTGAATAATAATAAAATGGGGATCATTCAAGCGAAATGTTAATAAAGGTAAAAGTTAACTTTTCTAAGGAAACATTTGCATACACGGTGTTGGTTACCTATTATCTTTCCCAAAATTTCCTAGATTCCCAAAATTCTCAAATGAAAGGGTTGTCCAAATGGTTACCATTACCTAAGAATATTTTTACACGGGACAGAATGTCATTTTTCTGTTAGTTGACCAATCTCCTACCCCTATTCTTTCGGGGCATTCGAAAAAGTTCGTTAGATTAAAAACTCAAAAGGGCATCTAAGTAAAAGATAGGACAATAAAAAAAAAGAAAAAAAAATGCACATGTCAGAAGTCATTAATTTTGTCCCATTGTTAAACTCTTTGAAAATCAAGCAATCATGATTCAAAATGATATATGGCCATGTTTCTATATTCAAAACACTTTTGTAAATACTTTGTACCCTCTTTGAGCCAAAAAAAATAAAAATATTTCGTTCAAGTATCCCTAATGAGGATCATCAACAATTTGAAGCTTAGTATAAGGTTTTGATAGAAGAAATTTATAAACAATTTATATGTCAAAGCTCCTAATTTATCAAGAAAATAGTATCATCAGAAGTTTCTGAAAGCCTAAAAGAAAATGCACATCAGGCAAGGAGTACATCGAAAGCTTCTCAAAAAAAGGAAAAATATGAAAAAAAAAATTGAAAAATAAAAAGAAAAAAAGGAGAGAAAAAAAGAAAGAAAGAAAAGAAGAAAGAAAAAAAGATATTCTCAAAAGTTTATAAAAAGGGAGTACAACAAATACTCTCTAATGAGAAAGAAAGTAAATGATACAATGGAAGATAACCTTGGTTGGTTACAACATGATCCTTGTTTAAAAAATAAAACCCAAAAAAAATATTTTTTGAGCCTTTTTATCCTCTTCTTCACAACCCTCTTTACCCCTGGCCACGTTACAAGCTCAATAAAGTCCATATTGATGGTTGAATGATTGCAATGATTTTCATAAGAATTAGCTTTGTAATAAGAGAACGTGATCGATGATGCGTGTTAAAAAAAAAAGAAAAAAGAAAGAAGTATACTAGAATGCCTTTTTCAGGAGAGAGTCATTTATACACGGGTCAACTGAGAATGAAACATCAGAAGTGACACTGGGGTATCTGATACCCTTGCTTTCCCTCACATATATCGCATTATACATACCAATTAGGGGAAATCATATTTTCAGTACCTTTGTCATCCCTTATACAACACTAGGACAATCCAATTTCATCCATACCCTTTTACTCCATTTTTTTTTCCACCTTACCAAGACAAGCAATCCCTCACACAAATCTCATCATTTCCCATGTACATACAAACTGGGGCAATTGCAAAGCCCATTTCCCTTTGTGAAGAGTCCTTTACACTACCCTTATTGTCTTTTGAACCAGGTTGTTTATACCCTCCTAGCTTAAAGCCCACATAGTCAGCCCAACACACCAAAATTGGGACAGTCCTGTCAGAAGATTTGCTTCCCAATATCTTTCAAATATCTCAAACTCCCTAAATAGTTACCCTTTTACCAATGGGTTCAAGCATGCATCTAAGTAGTGTTTCTAAAAGGAAAGTTGATGGCTACACCATGTTGACATTAGCTTCAAATAACCCTGAATTTTCTTAAAAAATGGAATTAAATGAATTTTTAAAAATGGAAGTTGATATCTAGTGAATTCAATGATTACCAAGAATTTCTGATTCTACACGGTGAAATTTTGAAAAAAAGAAAAGGAAAAATTTTGTACATATTTTCACTTTGAAGTTTGTACTTGAGATCTTTTAAATTCTTTTTATATATGCATTTAAACAAAAATAAAATCATTGAAAAGTTCTTTTGAATGTACATAAAAAATATATATTCCGAAAAATCTTTGTACATACTTTTCTAAATAAACATTGGAAGAAATCATTGAAAATGTTCCTTTGTACATAAATTTTGAAACATTTGAAAATCATTGAAAATATCTTTTGTACATATCTTTTTGAAACATTATCTTTGAAAAGTTCACTCAAAAAATCATTTGTAAAATCATTTAAAAAATTTTGTACATACATTAGTATCGAAAATTATTATTCAAGAAAATAGAATTTCATGCATTATCATTCAAGAAAATAAAAAATGAAAAATAGAATTTCATTCATTTAATATATGCATTATCGTCCAAGAAAATCAAAAATAAAATATCAAGCAATCAAACATGCATTTTCGTTCAAAATAAAAAATAATAAAACAAAAAAAAAGAAGTAAAATTTCATGCATTCATATATGCATTCTTCAAAAATAACAAAACAAAAGAAAATCGAATTTCATGCATTCGTATATCCATTTTTCAAAAATAATAAAAAAAAAATAAAATTTCATGCATTCATATATGAATTCTTCAAAAATAACAAAACAAAATAAAATCAAATTTCATGCATTCATATACGCATTATTCAAAGATAACAAAACAAAAGAAAATCAAATTTCATGCATTCATATATGCATTCTTCAAAAATAATAAAACGAAAAAATCAAGTTTTATGCATTCATAAATGCATTCTTTTTTTTTTCTTTTAAAAAAAAGAACAAAATCAAAAAGACAAAAAGAACTCATGCATTCAAGCATGCATTTTCATTCAAAGAATTCACAAAGTTTCATGCATTCATGAATGCATTCTTAAAAAAAAAGAACAATATCACAAAGGCAAAAAGAACTTACGCATTCAAGCATGCATTTTCGTTCATAAAATTCACAAAAATTTCACACATTCATAAATGCATTCTTCAAGAAGAATAAAAAAGATCAAATTTCATGTACTGAAACATTCATTTTCATTCAAATCAGAAATTCATATTCAATCAAACTTTCATGCATTCATAAATGAATTCTTCAAACAGTATAAAAAATCAAATTTTATGTATTCAAACATGCATTTTCATTCAAATTCAAAATTCAGATTTAATAAAAAAAATTCATTCTTTCATAAAAAATTTCATTCTTTCATAAATGCACCATTCAAAAAAAAGAACAAAGAACAAAAAATCAAATTTCATTCATTGAAACATGTATTTTCAAAATTCATATTCAATAAAAAATTTCATGCATTCATATATGCATTCTTAAAAAATAATAAAACAAAAAAAATCAAGTTTTATGCATTCATAAATGTATTCTTTAAAAAAAAGAATAATATCAAAAAGACAAAAAGAACTCAGCATTCAAGCATGCATTTTCATTCATAAAATTTACAAAATTTTACGCATTCATAAATGCATTCTTCTTAAAAAAGAGAACAATATCAAAAAGAAAAAAAGAATTAATGTACTCAAACATACATTTTCATTCAAATTCAAAATTCAGATTTAATCAAAAATTTCATGCATTCATAAATGTACTATAAAAAAAAGAACAAAAAAATCAAATTTCATACATTCAAAAATGCATTTTCAAAATTCATATTCAATAAAAAATTTCATGCATTCATAAATGCATCAAGCAAAATATCAAATTTTATACATTCTTATATGCAATTTTTAAAAAAGAACAAAATCAAAAATTCATATTTAAACAAATTTCATGCATTCAAACATGCATTTCCAAAATTCATATTCAATAAAAATTTAATGCATCCATAAATGCATCAAGCAAAAAATCAAATTTCATGCATTCTTATATGCATTTTTCAAAAAGAACAAAATCAAAAATTCATATTCAAACAAATTTCATGTATTTTAACATGCATTCTTAAAAAAATCACATTTCATGCATTCGTAAATGCATTCTTAAAAAAGAACAAACAAAAAAAAATTCATGTATTTTCATGCATCAAACATACATCTTCCAACAAGGTCAAAATGAAGAACAACGATCCTCTCGTCTCAGTACAAGGTCACTTCAATCCAAAATTTACGACCCTCTCGTCTTAGTACAAGGTCAAAATGAAAAAAAAAACGATCCTCTCGTCTCAGTACAAGGTCACTTCAATCCAAAATTTACGACCCTCTCGTCTCAGTACAAGGTCAAAATGAAAAAATAAAAAGACCCTCTCGTCTCAGTACAAGGTCAGTTCGAATCCAAAATTTACAACTCTCTTATCTCAGTACAAGGTCAAAATGAAGAACAACGACCCTCTCGTCTCAGTACAAGGTCACTTCAATCCAAAATTTACGACCCTCTCATCTCAGTACAAGGTCAAAATGAAGAGCAACGACCCTCTCGTCTCAGTACAAGGTCACTTCAATCCAAAAAAAATGACCCTCTCGTCTTAGTACAAGGTCAAAATGAAAAAAAAAACGACCCACTCGTCTCAGTACAAGGTCACTTCAATCCAAAATTTACAACCCTCTCGTCTCAATACAAGGTCAAAATGAAAAAAAAAAAGGCCCTCTCGTCTCAGTACAAGGTCAGTTCGAATCCAAAATTTACAACCCTCTTATCTTAATACAAGGTTAGTTTAAGGTACGCGACCCTCTCGTCTCAGTACAAGGTCTCGGCCTTTATCTATACATTTATTTTATTGTTTTTTATTTTCATAACTGAACGAAATTAGTATTTTTGTCCTTACTTATCTTTTACTCAGATAATTTGAGCTTTATAAGTTCAGATCATCTGGTCAAATTTAAGTAAGGAGGGGTAGTTGTCAACACCCAATTTCGTCCGGGCAAATAAAATTATTCTAAAATATAAAACAATATAAAATAAAAATAAAAAAGTGTGTTATTATTTAAATAAAAAAAAAGAGTTTTGATTCTATTCTATTTTATGAATAAAGTTAAAATAAAATTCGTAAAAAAGGAAAAAAAAGTAAAGAAAATCAGTCTATTAAATTTGTTAAAAAAAATAAAATTGTCATTAAAGTGTTGACATGTCACATCCTCTCTTGTTGTTTGCCTTTTCTGATGCCCATTAATGATACGAAAATTAATTGAAAATAAATTTAAAATATTTTTTAGAAAGGCTAGAAATTTGAATAGTTGATTTGATTATTATTCTGATTAATTGCAAACGATTTTCTGCTTAATAGTGATTAAATGCTGATGATTTTCAATTAAATGTTGATTGTCTAATAATTGATGCATTTTCTTTTTGAATTGTTATGCTCATCCTTTTTATTCTACAGGCTCCATTTGGTTAATGTTCTAAAATAGTAATTAGATAATTTGTTTATTTTTCGAAAAGTAGAAAAAATAATGATAATAAATATATATTTCAAAATAATAATAATATTAAAATAAAATTAAAAAAAGGGTTTAAGTATTTATTTTTATTTTTATTGTTGTGTTATTTACGTTGCTTTCAATAAATGTAAAAATGAAAAAAACAATAAAGGAAAGAAAACGAATTAAAATAATAATAATAATAATAAAATGTGTCAGTCACATTACCTCCAATATTCCCCATATTCATTTTATTTTCGAATTTGATTATATGTATAGGAGGTTATGATGCCATAACAACAATAATGGTACAATTCTGCCCATTTTTCAATCTCTGTTCATCATTGGGATTTAACAGTCAGTTGGTGTCATAAGTGGGGTTAATTAAGAATTAATAGATTTGAATATGAATTAAAAGAGAATAATGAATTGGCAGTTCACAAATTATAATTAAGTGGGAATAATTAGGAATTAAGGGATTTAAAATTTGAATTAAGAGTGGGCTGATTAGAATTAGTATAAATATGCATAGTGAGCAAGTGGATAGACAGGCGAAAAAAAACACGAGAAATACTAGAAATGGTCCTGAATACTAGTGAGTAGATCGTTTGAATGTGAGAGTTCAGAGAAGAAGGGAACCTGCGTTTGAAGGATCTTCAACTGGTACGTTCTATTTATTCTGTGTTACATACTTATCACATACATGTGGTTGCTCTGTTTGATGGTTATTATGATATCCTGAGGTTCATCCCTTGTCTCTTTGATTTAAAATAAATAATAATAATAATAATAATAAATTATAAAACATTTTCCAATTTTCGAGGAACGAACCAAATGCTTTCTAAAATTTAATAAATTAATAGTTCTTGAAAAATATCAAATATAAATTTTCAAAACAAAAAAAAAGGGAAAAAGGTTTCAAAACAACCCTAAAATAATAAAAATAAAACATCTTCAAAAATAATAAAAATGAGATAAATATAAAAACATGTCTTTTCGATAATAAATATAAAATACATTTTTTTTTCGAAAATAAGGTAATAGAAACACGTTTTTTCGAAAATAAAATATAAAGACAATTTAAAAGTAAAAGAAAAAGTTTTTTTTTAATATGAAAAATAGTTATTTTATTCGAAAATAATGAATAAAAAATTAAAAAGGATATGTTTTTTTTAAAGTATAAAAACAATTTCTTTAAGATAATAAAAATCAGTTCCTTTCTCAAATTAAAATAAAAATAGTTTTTTAATAAACATTTTTAAATATAAAAGAAACAGTCTTATCTCGAGTTTCCTTTAAATAAACAATTATCAAGAGAAAAAATAATAAAATAGAAAATAATTAAAAAAATTATATAAAATAAATTGCCAAAAATAAAAGAAAATATTCATAAGTTAAAAAATATCAAACGTCATCCAACAAATTTTTAAAATAGAACTACGTGTATCCTGATTTTCTATAATGTATAGAGATACATAGGACCAAGGTCAATCCTTGTCTGGCCCAAAAAAAATAAAAAAAATATATGTTTGTTTGTTTTATTTTTGCTTATTATTTTTATTTACATAATTGTTATTATTTGTATTATGTTTATTAACATGTTTTCTTTTTCTTATTTATATATTTGTCTTTTTTTATATTTTTTTGTTTTGTTATTTTATTTGTCTTTATTGGTACTATTATTGTTATTATTTGGGAAAAATGACATTTTGTAAAACCACACTTATTTCTATTCATTTGATTAAAAGTATCATCTTAGGACGGACGTTGTGAGGTGCTAATACCTTCCCCACACGTAATCAACTCCCGAATCTTTGAATTTGGTTCGTAGACATTTTTATTTGGTTTTTCTATGATTTTCTATAATAAACTATGGTGGCAACTCCAATCTCAATTTAAATATCTTTTAAAATTAATTTTTTGATCGCCACATCGTGATTCCGGTTACGACAACATAAAATACATATTTTTCACTCAAGTTAAATTATCTCGTTTAATTGAAAGTTCATTAAATGTTAAACATATAAATAGTTGAAAGACAAAAGAAAATAGGAGAGTTGAAAAAAAAAATAGAGAGAATTAAACATTGATTTTCATCAAAGGATTGCCTTTCTTGGATTTTCTTAAGTTTTGAAAATTATGTTCATATACACAACTTTTAATTTTTATTTTATTTTATACTTATTATATTTTTTATACATTTTTTTTATTAGTGCATTATTATATTTATTTTTGTAACATAGATAGATGTAAAGTATGGATTTTGATTACTTATTTCAACAATAAAATCTTAGCTGGAATTTATGTATCTTGTCTAGGAATATAACATAACTACGGAAAGAGGGTATTTGGGTGGTCTCTCATGTGTAACATTCTAATTTTTTACAATTTAAAATTAAATAAAGAATAGCATTTATAATATAAAGATTAAGTATTTAATTATAAAAAAAATTCAACGTATGAAAGTTAATCAAGTGACTTTTCCAGGCAAAGTCAAGGTCAACTATTTGAAATAGTAGGCAAAAATGGATTAAGTTATTATCATTTAATTCTTTACCATTTACTATTAATACAATTTAACCTTTCTTATTCTTTTATTAAATTTTAATCCATATTTGTTTTATCTCTTGTATTTACTTTCGTTTGCTTGGTTGCTTTTCAATGTTTTTTCAAAAGTTTTAACATCAACTTGTTTACGATTCTCTTTTAAATCTTACAAGTCTTGTCTATGCTTGTTTAACTAGTCTTAACATTTCTTTAAAAAATTTATCAAAAACTTTACTTTAATTGCAATTGGAACATTAATATCCTTTAATTGAGCTGGTAAAAAGATAATGAATGAAATTTATATTATTATTATTATTATTATTATTATTATTATTATTATTATTATTATTATTATTATTATTGAATATGTTTTCTTGATTTGCATTGTTATGATATAACATGTTTTTATAGATGTACTTTTAACCCATTCATTAACATCTAACGTACAAATTGAAAATAGTTAACCTTACTAGCCTAAATAAAAAGAATCCATAATTTATTCTTTTTTTATTTTATTTACAAGAATCTTTTAATTTATTGATTTTCATGAGAACAAGTATATAAATTATTTTTATTACAAAATAAATTTATTGTGAGACCTACCAAATCTTATTTAAGATGAGATATACTATTATAACAAAAATTGGACAAAATCTTATATCTTACATATACATAGTATAAAATTAAAGATGCTCTATAATGATATGTAAACTAATAAAAATTACAAAAAATAAAATAAAATGGGCATATTCAAGTTAAATCTAATAATTTTCCGTTAATTTTGTTTAAAATAACTTCTAGTCCAATGTCCAGTGCTTTGCTATTTGAGTTGGATTAGTCCATCCAATTGAAAATTAATTATGCCATTTAATCATATTAATTTAAATTGATCTGGCTAGTTTTAATTAAAATCGATAACTCGGACTAATTTGATTGAACCATTCTTTTATTTCTTTATTAAAAAATGTTACTTATTAGTTATAGATTCATAATGTTATGTACTTTAATTATATATTTACTTATTTTAAAAATTGGAAAATTTATCATGATGATATGTTATAAATTTTATTTGTTATTTGAAACATTAAGTAATTTACAATACTAACATAATTTAAATTTAAAATATGAAAATAAACTAAAATATGTTACATGATTTTTAAATATTTTTTAATATATAGCAGGTTAAATGATTTTATTAAGAATTCATCGATTTGATTATCCATATTCAATAATTTAAAATTATCCACCACCAAACCAAGAAGTTTTGTCTCTTGTATATAATTTTGTTGAATTTAAAATGGATGTTCCAACACTGTAAAAAAAACTCCCATGGATGTTCCAATCACTTCTTCATCTTTGTCTACCTAGATGAAGGTTGAAACATTTAATACTTTACATTTAGCTAAGAATATTGCACTACTTGTAATTCATTTATGAAGATTTTTCAAGTCCATGTTTTTTCACCCATATCGTTACTTTTTCAATGTAATAGTGAATAGGTGTCTAAAAAAGAAATACAAAAGTTGTCTTTTTTTTTTTTCTAAACACACTTTTGATGTGTTTTGATTTGAAATATTTTAAATTCTAAGACATGATAAAAAAACTTCAGTGAATATTAGTTAGAAACATTGGTAGCAAAATAAATAACCATAATGACATTTAATTGTTCATGCTTATATATATATATATATATATGTTATTTATAAAAAGAGAAATAAGATCTCCCATGTGGAGGATAAATTCTCTACAATAACTCTTAATATTTCTAAAATGATAAAAAATATTATTCTAAATGTTCTTTTATTACAAAATAATTTTAGTACAAAAAAACTTATTTAAGATCTTAATATCAGATATACTATTATAACGAAAATTGAATAAAATTTTATATCTTACTTTATACAAAGGAACCTACCTACCAAAAAGTAGTATAAAATTAAAGATGCTCTAAGATGATATGTAAACATACACTAATAAAAATTATAAGAAAAATGGGCCTATTCAACTTAAATCTAATTATTTTTTATTAATTTTGTCTGAAAGAACTTCTATTTCGATGTAAAGTGTCTTGAAATTTGAGTTGGATTAGTCAATCTATTGGAAACCAAATGAATTGATTATGTCATCCATATAGTGTTAACTGAAAATGATGATTTGGACCGGTTCAACCATTCTTTTATTTCTTTATTAAAATAAAAGTGTTACTTATTATTTATAGATTCTATGAACTTTAATTATTTGCTTTATATTTTAAATATTAGAAAATTATGATGATGTAGGTTAAATGTTACAAATTTTATTTTTTATTTGAAATATTAAGTAATTTAAAATAATAACATAATTTAAATTTAAAATTTGACAATAAATTAAAATATGTTACATGATTTTTAAATATTTTTTAATATATATCAAATTAAGTGATTTCATTAAAAAAAAAGTCATTGATTTGATTACCCACATTAATTTAATAATTTGACTGATAAGTTCAAACTATCTACTACCTAACCTAACATATAACTGACTCTCATGCTTTCATTAATTTATTTTTTCTTTTCCTAAAACTAAATTATTCTCAAGCACCCAAAATCTTTTTAAAATTAATTAATGCCTAAATTATTTTAAAGGAAACACAAAAACAATCAAAGATGGATAATATAGACACAATCTTTTTTAACATATCTTATTTATGCATCACTTATTATTTATATTTATGGAATTGATATGATCTGTAAAAATTAATTTGAAAAAAATAAAATCTCTTCCTCTTATAAATAAAATATCCATAGATACATTATTCAAAATATTCATTACTTTTTTCTCTAAAATAATATTTACTGCTTTCTTAATACTAGGTCAGGTTAAATTTTTAAGTAACTAGTGAATAAAAATGATTAAAAGAGATATATTCTAAACATCTCTTATTTTTTTAAGCATTTGTAATTGTTATCATTGTAAGGTTGAGCTTATGATAGCAATTTTAAATTGGTACAGGAAAGAAAAAGTAATAAATATACATAGCCTTCAAGATTATTTATGTAGAAAGATGGATTAAGAATATGAGCACATAGATGAACAAATTAAATTTTAATAAAATAAAAGAATTGTTTATTTTTAAATAAAGTCCAGATATTTGACATGGTAAAAAATATTATACCCAATTTTAATATTGATTTTCTTTGGGTTCTTTATAATTTTAGTTCTCAAATTTTAAAAAGTGTATAATTGTTGTCTAATTTTTAATTTTACATTTATTTATTTATTTTATTTGAATATATTTGAATCTTAACTTAATAGTCTCCATTTAAGATAATTCTGTAGACCTATATCTATATTTTTATTATATAAAATAATATAGTTTAAAGAATATATATATATATATATATATATATATATATATATATATATATATATATATATATATAAAGTATATGATGATTATTTTTCAGAAGATAAATTACTTAATTATGTTTGAGTATTAAAATTATGCAATTATATATTTTATCAAAAAATAAAATTATTTTTTTCATCAAAAAATAAAATTATCTAAACTAAACACTACGGTAAAAGTAGTTAAAAAACTATATCCTTTTATATATGGTATAAATATTAAAATAATTAAATTGACTAATTTTTTTAAAAAGTTTACATTTATAGTTTTTTTATCAGAAATAAACTATATAAAATTAAGAGTTAAAAAAATCTTTGTTTTTAAAATAAAGATATTAAAATAATATAGTTTAAAGAATATATATATATATATATATATATATATATATATATATAAAGTATATGATAATTATTTTTGAGAAGAGAAATTATGTAATTATGTTTGACGATTGAAATTATATAATTATATATTATATTAAATAAATTTTTTTATTTAAAAATTAAAATGATCTAAACTAAAAATTACGTTAAAAGTGGTTAGAAAAACTATATCTTTTATATAATGGTATAAATAATAAAATAATTAAATTTACTAAAATTTTTAAAAAATTAACAGTTATAATTTTTTTATCATAAATAAACTATATAAAATTAAGAATTAAAACAAAATTCTTCATTTTTAAAAATAAAGATATGAAAATTTAGGGGCAGAAATTAAAAATTAAAATTGTAAATTAATGAAAAAAATAATTTTTTTTATCATTGATAAGAAACCCTTTAAAGCCGCCTTTTAAAAATATCAAGGATAAAGAAAAAGGATATTATCTCACAAGTATGATAAGATAAATATCTCGGTAAAATACTATATTATATTTGATAATCCAAATTTTTAAATGGTATTATATAAAATAAAATATCAGATTATCAGAAAAAAAAATATATCTAATTTTTTTATTAAATTTAACTATTAACCAACAAAATTACCTTTAATAAAAATATATTAGTGAAATTATCAGTTAGAACACTATTGTTACTGTGTGACACAGGTTTTGAATACAAGGGGTTGGAAACAGCACATAACATCTTGTGCCAGTGTGCAGGTGACTGTGGAGAAAGAGAAACAGAGTTATTGGTTGAGTAAGTGTTGGGTTGGGTTCCCACTTGTATATATGTTAGGGTACCTCACTTTCTTTTGTTTCACTATCACTTTTGCTTTCACATTTTTTCACACTCTTCTCCTCGTACCCTTCTTTGCATGTTCAGGAATGTGAGTATTTTTTCTTTTTTTCTTTGTACAAAAGTACAATCTTATTTTGAAGGATTTGCTGAGTGGCTTCCGTTTAAATTTTTGTTTTATGCCCTTATTTTGTATTATAACGCATATGAGTTCATGATGGGGAGTGTTTGTTAATTGATTAATCATCTTCTTTTTTATTTTTTTACTTTTTATAGAAATTAGGGTTCTAAGAAAACACCGTGAATGTGACATTGAAGGATTGCATGCAGTGGATCTAATAATCGATGAAACGATGGTATAGGGTATATGAACCAACCATTGTTTTGAACAATGAGGGAATGTGTTTATTTGGGGTAGTGGTTCAATTGTTTGGGCAGTACGTAACAGGTGTAAGAACTATTGTGTTTATTTGGGGTAGTGGTTCAATTGTTTGGACAGTACGTAATGGGTGTAAGAACTATTGTGTTTATTTGGGGTAGTGGTTCAATTGTTTGGGCTGTACGTAATTGATTTTGTGAATGTAGTTTACAGTTAGGGAAGGAAATCGATCTTTCAATTGAGAGCGTGTAAAGTTGTTTTGTTGTTTTGTAATTGACACGTATTAGTCATAGTCATGTGGGTATTCTTTATTCAATGAATATCAAAGTAGTTCTTTGAAATTTTTTTTATATTATGCCGTCATTTGCTGGTCGGTGTTGCTATTTTGTAAAATCTATTGTTTGTTTTGCCTTGATTGGCTCATTTGAAGTGTTATATTATTTGCTCCTGATAAAATAACATTTTTTTATCATTTATTGTAAAATAGTGTTCTTTAAAGATAAAATGAACAGAATTGGTATGAGTGTTATTGTTTCTGCTTAATGTTTAGTTGTGAAGCTTTGGAATATCTTTAGAGAACTATTTGACCTCAGTCTGGTTTTTGATTTAAGAAACTCTGTTGCCCCTTTCCAAAATAGAATAGTGAAAAATATATTTGCCTGTTATTCAATTTGTTATTATTGCATTCAATTGAGCTTAAATGCCTATTGGTGGATTTAATTAAACTCCTATTGTTGTGTAGTGTGTATTATAATCATTATTGTTATTTGTACATGTACCAAAAAAATGGATTGCTATCTATTGATATAGTCAATGAGTTGCTGCACTGTATTTGTTGTTTAGATTACATTTTGTTTCCAATAATGCGTTCTCAAATAATGAATTGTTTTCTGTTTTCAGTAAGTATTTCTGTCTCGAAGGAGGACGCGGTTCGATAAATGAAAATGGAGTATGCTAAGGTCTTGATTGATGTGGATGATTATGAGATTAGTGAGAATCAGATAGTTCCTTCTTCTGGAGATTTTAGGTTAGAAAGACGATGGAAGAGACGGGAACGGGAACTTTCAAATAAATGTCGAAAGCACAATCACCATGATAGTGGTACAAGATCAACCATAAAGAGTTGCGGAAATGTGGCGATTCTCTCAGTACAAGAGGGTCCTACGTCAGAGGATGAAATGGATGAAGATTACAAATTGTTTTTGGTTGAATATATTCCTGATGAAATTGTTGTTGTGAGTGATGGTAACGTTGATGGTTCTAATAATGACATCAATACGGGCAACGACACTGCCCATTATGATGATCAGTATAGAATGTTCTTGGAAGAAGAAAGGTTTCGTGACGATCCCAGGTTAGACACTGAGATGATGAAGAGTTCAAAAGAAAGGTATGAAACAAGAAAAAATGGAAGTGATTCAGTGAGAAAACAGTTAAGTGGCCCGATAAAATCTCAGCAGAATTTGGAGGCTAGAGTTAGTAAGAAAAGGCCACGTGAAGAAGTTCCTGTTGTGCCCAAGAACAATTGCCACACTGAGACGAAAAGTTCAAAACAAAGGGATGAGACCCGAAATCAAGCATATAAAGGAAATGATTCAGTGCAAAAACAAACTAGTGGGTCATTGAAGTCTCATCAGATTTTGGAGGCTAAAAGAGGACATAGCAAGAAAAGACCATTTGAAGATGTTTCAGGTGTGCCCAAACCCAATTGTCACACTGAGATGACGAGGGCTGCAAAACGAAGTAATGAGTCTGGAAATAAAGGGAGTGATTCAGTGAGAAAACAGACAAGGGGAACACTGAATTCTCAGCAAAATTTGGAGGATATAAGAGGACTTAGTAGGGAAAGTCCATATGAAGATGCTTCAGTCATGCCCGAGAACAATTGTCACAGTAATATGGAATTAGATGTTGTGGATGAAGATTATCAAATATTCCTGAATTGTTGTGTGGATGGCTATATACCTAGTGAATTAATGGGAAAGAGTCCAAGTGTGCTGAGGGAAGGTGATGAAGATTACCTACAATATCTGGATTCTCTAAGGATTGTTGATGAGGAGGAGTGTCTACCTGAAAGGAATACCTCTAACACAAACATGTCTAGGAGGAATACCACAAAGACCGACATGTCTGAGAGGAATATCTCAAAGACAAACATGTCTAAGAATAATACTACAAAGACTGGCATGTCTGAGAAGAACACTTCAAAGACAGACATGCCTAAGAGAAATACCTCAAAGACAGACATGCTTGAGAAGAACACCTCAAAGACAAACATGCCTAAGAGAAATAGCTCAGAGACGGACATGTCTAAGAGGAAAACCTTAGATTCAGGCATACCTGACAGGAATACCTCAAAAATAAACATGCCTAAGAGTTTACATACAGACATACCTGAGAGGAATATTTCAAATCCAGATATACATGAGAGGAATATCTCAGATACAGTTAATGTAGACGGTGACAGTAATTCCTCTGAACCTGATCTCATTCTTCTAGAACCTGATCAAATTCATGAGAACACTCCATTTGTTTCATCGAAAGCATATGATTCGTCTGTGAGTGTCTTTAACTTCACAAATTGTTACTGTATATTTCATAATCATGGTTCACAAACTTTCATATTAAATATTTTTTAACTTTGTAATGTTTGTGTGTGCAGTGGTTTGGAACTGAAATGAACCTCAAAGACAACTGGCAATTATCTGCTTACGATCAATCTCAGTTTAGGAGAAGACTTATGAATGATCTTCAAAGACCTTATGACCAAGAAGAATATGAGAGACTTCTGCTTGAAGTACGTCAAAAGAGGAAAAAAGAGCGTCATATAGAAACACGTCAAGGAGTTGTCAAATCTTATTGCACTAAGGGTCTTAACAAATCATATCTTGAGGTGTATCCTGGTAGGTTCAGTATTTTCTCTACTATTTTGACATTTTGGATGTTCCTTTTCAACTTATAAATTGATAATGTGAAGTTTAATCCTAACCAAGCCATAGAGAGTTGAGGTTCAATGGTTTCTATTTGTTCCTAATTTCCAACATCAAATATCTCTTGCTATAAGCATGGATAAACGAATACTATTACATAGTTGGATTATTTGAATGAGAAGTTAATCTTTTCATTCCATTTGTCAGAAAGAAAACCTACAACTAAACACCATTTGTGTATTTTTTACATACTGAGATGGTTGTTTGTGTCTCCTTAAAATGTAAACAGGGGTGTCTATGTAAACCTGTGACTAAGATGGTTGTTTGCATCTGCTTAAAATGTAAACAGGGGTGTCTATGTAAAACCAAAAATCTAATAAAGGTGTTTGAGGGTGTGCTTGGATTTATAGGAGGTATTTAACTGCTTGTTAAAAAACCTCTTTTCAAATTAAAACTTATTCATAAGCTTGATTGTTAGTTTATTGGAATGGGCTCAAATAAGCTTATAAAAAGGTCTCAAGATATCTTTGTAAGCTCAAATTGAGCTTATTCCAAAACAACATTGGCTATGAAAATAATTTAGAACCACAGAAATGAATATAATGTTGTGATTTGCTCATGAGCTAGTGAACTAAATATCAATATAGAATGGTAGGGGAACCTTTTATTCTCTCTACTGAAGGTAAACCAAGGTGCCTGCCTGTTATAGCATTAGAAGAGTTCATTCTTGTAACTGATTTTTTTTGTTTAACCATCAGAGTGTTTGGGTTAGGTTATTCAATATCGGTCTGAATTTATGAAAATCTATCGTTCGTTCCATTGGTTTGGTTGCTTCTGCTTCTTTTGGACTTTGAGGTGCTTCTATTTTCATTTTACAACTGTCTTTGCCTAATCTAATGCCATTCTGTGTCAAATATTTCTTTCATGATTGTGCAGATCTAGCTAAAGCAATTGGTAAATTCAAACAACCAGAAAGGGTTTTATTTATCCTGCGCGGCTTTATTTTCTGGTTGCAAGTAAGTCAGTAGATTCATGTTTACATAATTTCCTGTTTAGGTCATTTTTAACTTGAGTTATTGAGATGGGAATGAAATGAACCCTGTTCTAAACCGTGATTCAATTTGGTTTAAGGTTTAATTATTCAAATATATTTGAACCGTGATTGAACTGGTACTAGTAAAATATTAACAAGATCAAGTAAGATATGAAATAACATTAATATTGTGACACTAAAGCTAGAAATAACCTATTTTTGTAGATTTTTAACATCCAAAGTACACAAAAAATCAAATAAAAAAAATGTCGTAATACTTGGGTCTATGTTTCAAATATACACAATAATATTTTTTAACCATGACAAGTTTAAATTTAGAATGAAAAAAGATGACAAATACTTCAGACTGAAGGGGGAAAAAAATAAAAATAACATTTTGTTAAGCATTGAAAAAAATTTCATAGGCTCATTTGGTTTACTATTTCGTATTTTCATACATATTTTCATTAGTGACTATGTGAGTTCTTGTGCATATATTTTCTTCTAACTTGTGTGAATTGCATATAATTGTTATCTTGTTGTTCTTTGTTTATTATGTCTTTTGCAGAATTTGACCCACGGAGGAATATTTAAGCCCTGGTGTGACAATTTGTGCTTGGAAATCTTAAGGAAAATGTGAAAATGGAATATTTGCTATTTCGAAGATTTGGAAGGAAGAGTTACCTAACACAGTCAACAAAGTCTCCGTATATGTTTATATTTCAATTTATCTTGCAACTTTGACCTACTTGGAGAAAGAAAGATTGTTAAGTAGTGGTTCTCATTTGGTCATTTGGTGTTCTATAAGGAAAAAACACGACTTAGAAGCTTTTTATTTTCTGCTATACCACCGTGGTTCTCTTTTTGTCTATTTTGTTATTGCACCATTGAGAATATGATATTATATGCTTCTTAAGCTACTTGTTGAGCTCATATGCAAAGATATTTTGTATGCCACTGTTTCTGAAATATCTTTCTGTCAACATGAGGATAATGGAACCCCCTTAGGATCACCTCTGTAGTCATAGGGAATGAAAATTCAGTCAATTTTATCCAAGCACATACACAAACCTTTTGTTTACAGCTATTAAACTGTCATGTCCATTTCCGATACAAATGCATTCAAGTTTTAAAATCATTATATTTCAACTGCTTCATGAGAAAGGCTATTGTAATGGTTAATTAAAAAAAGGTGGATATAGGTATTTTTTGAGAAAATCTTAATGGAGTTATTGTAATTTATTCTATTGTTTATTAGTTTGTCACTATAGTAGCTTGTGGCTCTCAGTGTGAACAACTGGAGCCAAATGTTAACAAAGCTTTTAACAGTCCGGTATTTTACAGTTCTTGCTGCATTACTCCCAACTGTCAGTATCCATGTTATTTCTTTTGACACCTCCATAGTTTCTTCTTGTATCTAGAGATCTGGGATAAGTTCAAATTGCTTATGGAGTGGGGAGCATGTTGAATTGTACGATGTGGAAATATATTCTGGATTAGATTATTTAAAAAATATTTTTGGTTAAAAATGTATTTTAAATGGTACAACTAGAAATATTTTTTCAGATTATACGATATAGAAATTTAACTTCTTTATAATGTAGATTATTTTTTTTAACATTCCATGAAAATGCATGAAGAAATCATGAACTCTCAGGATTATGAAAAGCTCGTCCCAAGTGAGCTTTTTGACGTCTATAACCTTTGTAATAGTTGTTTCTTTAGGCTTTCACATCTTAGGCATGTCGCCAGCAGCTTTAGATTGATTTGGACCTTGAAGAAGCTCTTCTGGAGAGCTTCTAGACTGTTTAGGAGTACCTGCATCCTCCCAAATATATCGTCTACCACTTTCACTATAGTTCATAGTGAAGGACTCATTGTCTTGTGAGGATACCAACTTTTTTGAGTTAAACATCTTTATTTCCCTCATAATTTATAATCAAGGAGTCTTAGATTTCCGTGGCAATATTTACTTTGCACACCTTTTTATTATCACTTTTGGATAAAACATGTACCTAGTTTTGTTATTTAACTACGTTTTGTTGAATTCTTCTTCCTCCCTTACTTACCGAAGAACTTTAATGTCAATTGGGTGGTGATTTTCCATATTTGATAGTGTGAACTTTATGTACATTTTTATTTGATGTTTCAGTATGGAAAGTTTTCTCCCAAGAAAGTAAAGGTCTAGAGAGGACTAGCTAGGATTCCATACTTACCATGTTTGTTATGTTGGACCTTTTCATCTAAACATTGTTTGGTGGTCAACCCTTTAAAAGTTGAATTCTGATACCAACTACGAAAAATAGGAGAAAAAAAATAAAAAGGAATGATTGAGTTATATTTTAAAACTTTTCATAATATTTTACAAATATATGTAATATTATGTTATCAAACGATAAGTTTGGTTAAGATTAGAAGATATGATGAAAACTTTACAACTTATTTTAACAAATTCTCTTTCTTAACTCAATTACAATCAAATAAAATGCAAAGCACAAAGATAAAGGAAGGGGTTTACATATTATTTTTGTATTGGTTTGTTTAAATTTCATAGATTACGTTTAGTTCTTGGATAACTTCTCATGTTCTACTAGTTAACAAGTATTCTTTCGACTTGCAGCCACTTCTGGTTGACTTCATTCAAGTATTCTTTACACAAGTCACTTTTGGCTTGACCAATTATTCTTTCACAATCTACTCTTGACTTAAACCAAGTATTCTTTCAACAAGTTACTCCTGGTTTAAATCGAATATTGTTTGAACCAAAAAGTCATTCGTGTCCTAAAACAAACATTGTCTTTATGATCAAAAGATCATATTTTTGTTCATTAAAGAAGGTAGCATCTTTCAACGTATATAATGATTTATGTTCTCTCTGCAAAGCTTTTGGGTCCAGATATAAATGGCTATTCTTATTGAAGCATGTCTTTATATAGGCTTCAAGAAAGTAGTTTTTGCATTTCTTTTTTGTAGTTGTTGAATAGCTTTGAACTTACTTGATTGTCTTCTACTTCCTTCTTTACTATCAGGCGAGGTTTAACGTTGAGAAGAATTTGATGCATTCCATGTAATATTAATTTTTTTGTTCTCTTATGAAATCTTCCTAATAGCTACCAGTACTTATTTTCTTTGATAGCAACACCTTTTACATTAGACAATGATAAAAATGCATACTGTACAAAACACATAACTAGACCAAAGTTGAAAATAGTTAATGTCACGAGAATTGACAAATGTTACGGCTTTTAACTTGAAACCCAAGAGATATTTGAATAAAGCTTTTATTTGGCATAGATCTCTTCAATGATAGACGTTGAAGACATTCTCTGGATAAAAAACATTAAGCTTCAAGAATATTCTAAATTTAAATCAACTGATAATCTTCATTTGTACTTATTATCTCATTTTCATCTATCTTTCTATAAAATGAAATAAGTGATCTCTTTAGTGTTCTTTATTGTCTATCAAACGATCTTATCAAATAAAACTTTATATTTTTTTAATTTAAGTATTTAATCAAAACTACTGTGTGTTGAACTTTTATTTTAACAATATAAAATAAATAATGTTTGGTTTCTAAACCTCAATATAATTTACTTAGGTTTATCCTATGTTTTTCTCGTAGAAATACAAAGTTATATACTTATTAAAACTTAGAAAAGAAACGTAAAAATAAAATATGTATTCTTTTCTTATTTTCGTAGTAAATAAAAAAAATTAAGATATGTAATATTGTGAAAAAAAAGTAAATGCACAACTTAAATGATATTATATATATATATATATATATATATATATATATATATATATATATATATATATATATATATATATACTTTTATTGATATATTCTTATTATCATTAATTTTAATTTCTTTTATCATGCATTACTTATTATTATTATTATTATTATTAATATAATTTGGTGTCTCAAAATATAATTTTTATAGTTGATTTTAAGTTATTTTGAATTTAAATTATTTAATAAAGTTTGAAATAAAATATATGCCATTTGAGGCCCACAGTCCAATAACTGGTCAACGCTTACTCCACTATTTACTGACTGACTGTAACTTTGTGCATCATAAAAAAAGGTCAAGTCACAGCTATCTTTTATATAAGAAAGGATAATCTAGAATGTGATTTCTACATTTGGGGATTTGACTTGATTTTTTTCAGGTGCTAGAAGAAATATTATTGTTTACTGCATCGTTGGCCACAAAGAACCAATCACCAGTTACGAGTGAGACGTGAGATAGGAAAAAGGACCCATTTTGTCTTAATAACATGCTGGATCATTTACTATGAAACTTCTTCCACTGCCTTCTCTCTTTTCGTTGTCATTTCTTTTCCAAGCCTCTTTCTAAGCCATGTTTTGAGAACTGAATTTCACTTCAGGCTATGAAATTCTGGAAAATTACGGTTAGAAATTTCATGACCTTACAAAATTTGAATTCATTCGCTTTCGTCAATCTGATACAAATTAGAATTTAAAATTGATTGGTCGAAACTCTGTTAGAAGTACAAAGGTTAGGTTAATCATTTAGTAAGCTGGTTTTACGAATTATGCTTTGATATCACCGTGAATCTACACAAATTGTACAATTGCACATCATTATTATTTGCTAATTGAACTATATGTAATCCCTTGATAAAATTCATCTATAAAAAGGTGTTTGCATTTTAAGTCATTTTGTCTCTCTGATAAAATTCTTCAAAGTTAAATGAATTTCTGGAATTGATTATTTCTCAAATTAGTTACAATATTACCACCATTAAAAAGTTTCACGCAACAAATTCCTTTTTCTTATGTCTAACACTTTGATTAGAACACTTAAAGGTCCTTAACATCTTACATAAATATTGTGCTAGATGCTACAATAAAATCCATTTTTTAACATCTTTAAGTTATTATGTCAACTGAAAGTTGTACTGAGCTAGTGGGAGAAGAAAATTTTTGTTATCTATATTACTCCAGATGTTATTGTACAATGGTAAATCCGCAGAAAGAAATTAAGGGGAGGGGGATAATGAATTTTGTAGTTACACTTAAGCTATGCATTTAAGGGGAAAAGGGAACTCTATACTACCTAAATTACCTCATTAACTAACGACCGAAGTCTCCGGCACTTGCTTGGAGGATATGGGAGTTAGGTGATTGTGATGTGAACTTTCTTTTCAATAGAAGAACTGGTTTAATAAGTTCATCAAAATCATCCAAGGAATCATTCTCACAGAACACTGCTGGATCAAATGATAGATCAGTGTCTGCGACTTCTTCACTGACAACATCAAGGCTGATGTAATCAGACAGTTCCTCTTCAATTTCACTTTCGTTATGTCGCTTTGGAGCCACCATCATCCCAGATTCAGAAACATCAGCAGGAATAGAACCAAAATAGCGCCCTCTTGTGTTTTTCTGATCTCCAGATCTCTTCCTTTTCTTTCCCTTCCTGTGTTTTTTCGGGTGATGAAGTCTGCATTTGGCTCCTTCAGTACAGGTTCCTGTTGCTTCAAAAGTAGGACAGACATAGCTGTGCTTCTTCCGACACTGAAATAACATAATTTGGCAAGTATTGGGTTACATCACAAGGTGACAGGAAGTGGAAGCAAGTGGACTAGGAGTTACGAAACAAAGCAAAACTTCTCTAAAGTGGAAAGACCTTCTAGTGGAAATAATAGACAACGGATAATAATTTGACAAATAACAAATAAAGTGAACAATATGACAGATCAACAGAATTAGCAACCAACAACCAGGGAAAAAGGATACGGAATGAAACTAATAACCACCATAAGTGCAGTTGAAAATTCCAATGCTACAAGCTTTTCTTGAAATAAATAAATATGATGAACATCATACGCACAAAAATTGATTTAATAATGGTAAAACAACAGGAAAATGTTAAGTATTCAAATTATGCAGTAGCCCAATAGAAAAGTTGATTGGTTAATACCTCATTCCCATCAGCACAATAACCCCTGAGAAAACCTTCACATATAGATGCATTGGGGTTCACATTGACGTGTCTATATGGGCAATTACTGTTTGAGCATAAGCCTGGCAAAACACATGTCAGAATCACATTGTCATATTATTCACTTGACGAAAGACAACAGCCTCTGCAACAAACCTTGCAAAAAATAAGAACAATCCGGCATTCTCTCTGGAATAACCTGCATAACAAATCAATTAAACTCAGACTTTAGACAGATTAGTAAATACGATATTCAATTTGTTGGACCCCAAATGTTAAAAAACCTGGTGCGTTAATTTGCAGTTGGGAGTAGAACATAAACCATTCAGGAACTTAGTACAGACAGCAATTTTTGAAGGATCATGAATATAAGGACACTTCCCTCCATCCTTTTTACATTTCCCAAATCTGGTAAAAAACTGACAATACTGCTTTCGAGCCAACCGCTGTCTGGCGGTGTGCAAACTCCATCTAACTTTTTCATTTGCCAATTTTCGAGTTCGTTTCTTTGGGTCTCTGATAAGCTGGTTACCATTTCCAATTCGTACATATCTGCAAATGCTGACGGCAGTCATTTGAATAAAACAGAAAGACTTAATATTATACAAGCTTTTCCTTCTTATTCACCTAGTTTCATCTAAACAGCTTGTGAAACAAGACAACCAACAATGATGAAATTTGTCACACAGGATATGAAAGACTGAAAAATAAGAATGTGCATACTCATCATTTCCAATCACTAATCTCCTTGGAATGTAAGCACTTTTGGAAGCCAAACCTGAACTGGTAGATACCGAGGACTGGGATTCTTCGACTACAAAGATAATTAAGAGAAACTTCGTAAGATGAACAAAGGTATAGAAACTTTTAACTTGGAGTGAGAAAGACAACAAAATATGCCAAAAATATATTGATAGAAAAACGACGAGCAAATGAAAAGGACAAGAAGACCACAATTCTGGATGCATTTCCAACGTGGCAACAAAAGATTTCAGAATCTGACGCCCCACCTCCTTGTCCAAACAGATAATCAACACAGTAAAACAGGCTAACTACAGTGGAGTATTCACACAAAATCATCCATATAAGAAGCAATTGTGAAGGATCCAAGCTACTTAATCACTTCCTTCCTGCATCTTAACCATCATAATTCATACGTTTTACAAACAAAAATTATATTTGGTCGTCCTTCACATAATCTATGGAAGCACATATTTACCAGAAGCTCAATTTCTGAGTAAAACTGCAGAAATATTTTCAGAACTGAACCAGCAAATGAATCAGTGAAACAAATTGTTTAACTTTACACAGATATTAAGAAAAAATCATTTAGACGAGTTAAATGTATAAATAAACGAAGGAATATAGAAATATATTTCTATTATCATTCTATGGATTTATCGTATTAACAAGTACACTAAAAGCATTATACTAATACATACTAGCATGATTTCTAACATGTACTAGCCCTGCATTGCATAGGTGAAAAGAGAATACGTAACCTTAACATAAATAATGATAGCCAAAGTCTTGTGGCATGAAAATTCCTAATCGTCAGGGATTGGACAAAGGGGCCGGTAAAAAATCCGGTACAAATAATCTTTTACCAAAAAGGTGGACAAATTGAACCGTCTCAACTGTGACAAGTTCACAAAGCATAACTGGTTCGAGATCAATTTTTTGTTTCCGCAAGGGTTTTAGGGTAAATTGGACTAGTTACAGCATCAGCTTCTAATTTTCCTGGTCCAGCTTCTCGGTTGGGATTGGCACCAACAATTACGGTAAACAGCCAAAGACTTTTGGCAGTATGTAATGCATAATGTGATTTAGTGCTTAAGAATAAGATAAGAGTGACAGATACTGTTGCTACCTTCCTTGTTGGACATTCAGGACAGATAAGCATTAATTAGCTGACATGTCTTTTGGCATGTAGTAGAGAGGAATTATAAAAGTTTAGAAACCATCATACATTCTGCCCTTCAGAAATTGCAACCACTAGTCAATTATAGAAATTCGGATAGAAAACCAGTAAATAAAATTGCCGAAAATGTGTTCAATGTCCCAAAATCACGTCATACCAAAAACTTGTCCTCCAATGATTGGAATCAGATGCCAAAAGACAATGTTAATCATTCAAAGGTTTAACAATCGTAAAGTTGATGCATGTTATCAACACAAAATACAAATTTGTTATCTAATCTGAACAATGCTCTAATATACATTGCCCATGCTAAATGTCTTAAATACGTCAAAAGCACAATGTCCCAAAAGCATGTATTCATTTAAATAATTGTAAAATGCTAAAAAAGTGTAGAAAAAATGAAAGGTACGCAAAATCCAAGTAAAATGGTTAATATAAAAATGTTGACCACCTGAAATCCTCTGAAGTGTCCTCCTGGAGGGATCCATTCTGTAACGAACTGAGCCAATTCGAAATATACGCTCTCCTGCACACAGTCAACCACTACTTTCATAGTTAGAGTAACTGACAACGATAACTAAGACATGAAACAAAGGTTTTAATAGCACAAGAACGAGAGTTGTCGGCATAATGATATGACGAACACTCATGGAAAGAATGCTTCCTACTCTTTGACTGAGAACTGATGCAAACCGCATTTTTCTGCTCTCTCTTCTTCCTCTCTACTGCGGCAACAGCAAGTGTAGCTTCCTATAATAATCATGAGAAATTGTATGAATCATAGCTAAGATCTATTTTATCAGTTAACGCAAATTAAGCATAAATTGAAAGGAAACTTCAAAAAAAAAAACACTAGTATAAAAACCAATCTAACCTCATTAGCTTGCTTTGAGTTCTTCTCAATGGATTTGGACCATTTTAAACTACACCCGCCAACACCTAAAACTCTGGATTTCCAAAGTGAAAACCCATGTTTTGACCTAGTGTAAACAGTGTCCCTCTTTCTCAATTGAAGCAATTTTTTGCTGAAAGACAAACATTAATTGACAACTGTTGAGGCACACAACCAAAACAAGGCAAAAAGGTAAACATACATACAGGAAGCAATGTGAAAACTCAAGTACCTGATTGCAGATACGGAACTGCTATTGAAACTTGAAGCAAATGTTGCTCTTTTCCATGGAAACAATTGAGGCAAAACCTTTTGATAATGACGTGTGTTCCTGTCATTTTCAGAAGAACTTTTGCTACAAAGTGTCCACACTAGTGAGGCTCTTGAACGTTTGCATGAACTCCTGGCAACTGCAAATGAAATCACTCATTGAATGAAACAGAACATAAAATTGGAACCGCACTGGTGGTTCTGGATTCATCTGGTAATGACAATGATTGAGAATGATATGCAATATGAATAATCACTACCAGCTCAAAACCCACATCTATAATCTGTCATTAAAAAAAAGGGGGTGGAAGCCATATAAGAAAAGCTCAAGCCGTTTAATAGCAATTTGCTTGGACGAAAATGCAATTTCTAATATGCAGGATAAGTATGCAGCAACTACAGGATAAGTGTACATAGCAAGCAGCAACTACAGGATAAGTGTACATAGCAAGCAGCAACTAATAAGCAGGCAAGAACAGCAAGCAATTTACTTTAATTCTTATTAGATACACTACAATATTCAACTGAAAAAATCTATTTGAATCTCAAACAAAAAGACCATCACATCCTTTTTAACTTGCATGCTGTCTAATCATAATAAAATCAGCATTAGACTCCAAGCACGGGTGACTAAGAAAGATAGATAAATTAGGCAACAAAATAAGTAATTCATACATACCCTTGTGTAACCGCTTCTTACTAAACCTCCTATTGCAAAGAGCATTACTAGTCCTTTGTCCATCAAAATTTGCCTTGCCATTAGGCACTATAGCAGTCTGGTTGGTGTGGCTTTCAAATGTAGTCCTAACCAATTGATTTTTTCTTCTCTTGTAGTAGCCATCAGATAAGGCAGTTTGACCATTGTCATCAGTGGGGAGAGAAACATCACAAGAATTTGATGTTGCAACCAATTGATTTGTTTTGGGCTTTATATATACTATTCTCTTCGTATTCAAAGAAAGAGGATTGCCATCATTTGCTTCAACTTGACTCTCCCCATTGTCCGATGGAACAGGTTGGGTTCCAGGAATTTCATAATGCTTCAGTGTGTCTTCAGAAGAGTTCCGTGCATTATTATTAATTTCTATAGATGTAGTAGGATCTGATACATTTTCACAGGAACCACCAGATGGAGGTTCTACCAGTGAGGAAGATGTATTTTCCTCGGATTTGGTGTCAATTGGTAGTGGAGGTGTTCTCTGCCTCTGCTGAGAATATGTTGCTCCTGCTCTCAGGTACAATGGTTGATCTGTCACATTAGCCCTGCTTTCAGATTTAGTGCTTTTCAATATGTCATCAAAGCCCGAAGAAGATGACTGATTAACAGAGGAGATTTGAGGTAGAGCAGAAACGGGAGTAGGTTTCCTTACAAGACTGTTTCCTTTACGCACATATGAGGTATTTTGAAAGTTCCCTTTCCTTCCAAGAATTGGCCCTTTGGAAGGAATTGTTCCTACTGAATTGGTTCTAGGTACAGAAATAGGGGGATTATTGCCTGTACGATGCCATGTTCGAGGTTTTGATACATGAGTTGAAGAGGCAGATGTCTTTCTCTCCGACCTTGTAAGAGAATGACCTGGAAAACTTTTGGGAATGACACTACCCCCAGAACGATATGAAATTAGAGCCTGAGTTGTAACTTTGGAAGAAACTTGGGATGGTTCTGAAATTGTTTTCTTTGTTATCATATTACTGTGTCCAAATGCATGATCTGACCTATTCTGTTTCGTCTGCTGTACGGATGTAGTATTTTCTTCAACCCCACAAATATTTTCATCATTGATTGCTGTCAATTCTAAAATCCTTCTATCCGGTACCTCAGATGCCATCCCTTGAGAAAAGATATCTGATAATGCACCAGGTGCATCCACAATCAATTCATCATTTGAATTACTTGTAGTGACTTCGTCACCACTGGCTGGACAGGACATAAGGTTCTGCTGAGTAAGAGAATTGTTCTTAAGATCAAGATCATTAGGTTCCATGTCAGCTCTTGGTGACCTTTGCACAAAGTCTTTATATTGGTAATTTTCCTTATCGGCCTGTAAATCAGACTTTTCTCCCATTATATTTCCAACAAGTAAAACATCAGTTTGAGTATTACTCACAAGCACAACTGGAGTAATGTTTTCTGTGCACTCACCTTCTAGTGGTGGCAACGGATCATTTTGAAATGCCAAGTCCTCACATGGTGAAAAAGAGGTTTCCCTATTTGCATCACTGGAGTCAAAAGATCCTCTACTCAAAGTATTTACAGACATTTTAGTAATATCCTCCGAATAAGGGATTGACTGAGCAGAAGACGGAATACACATAACCATGCTTGACAAAGCAACTTCTTTCGGATGTTCTTGGTTATCATTGAAATTGACAGGAGCTTCAGCATTAGACGTTGTGGTAACCACAACCATAGTACTGATTTCCGATTGACATTGAGTGAAATTCGGGTTATCTGTGACTTTTTTCCTTTTAGAAGATGGTGAAACCTCATTTGCATAATCATTGCCGTTATTTGCAGCATAAAACTGAGTCTCTAAAAACCCACCTTTCTCATGTAAAGCAGTAACCCCATCCAGACCAGTTTTTGAGTCAACACCATTTTGAACAGATTGATCTAAAACTTCAGAACCAGATGGATCTTTCGACAATAGACTTGTGCCTCCATCCACGTTATTTGTAAGGCTTACAGGATTTACATGATCTGGAGATAAGGACTCCATCTCTGAACTCAAAAAATTTAATTGTGTTCTAGCTTTTCTCTTTATCTTCTTTGAGTCCCCTTCACCAGATCCAGCTAAAATATTAGAATTTGGGAATGTTTTTTCTGTCTCACAATTCTCAAGGTGTATGGTGACATCACCATGGGTCAATTGCTTTCCAGCATCATGCATGATACCAGAGCAGTTAACACTAATACAATCTTCTAAATTAGATGATCCATCATCAGAACTGTGCTTCAGTGCACTGGCATGTTGTAGGCAATCTAGACCATCTTGAATCCTAGTTTTTCTTGAACTTGAAAAGGTATCACTGGTTTTTAACAGTTCATCCCCTACATCTACAAGATTGTTATTCAGTAGGGATTGTACATTTGAATATTTCCCAAGTGATAGAGACACTTCATTCTGACACAATTGCTTATTATCATAATCCATGTGATTGACTTCAGAAATAGTACTTCCACTTAATAATTCAGTAACCATGTCAGTATTTGGAACAGAATTATTTGCATCTAAACAATCGGAAGTATTTGAATTATCATGTATAGAAATAATATTTCCATTATCAAGGACATTATTATTAGCATCTAAACAATCTGAATCACTCTTCTTATCTTCACTACTAGATGTACAAGATGGAGATTTTAGAATGTTTCCATCTCTTTCAATTTCAAACCTGGATACTTCCCTATTATCAGAATCTCTGTCACTCCTACACTCTTGCGATGTGGAATCTGACCCCAAACTCAGCTGCAGTAAACCTCCCTCTTTATCTTCTTTCAATACATTACCTTCGTTTGGCAAAGAGTGCAAACAGTCTGGCCCAGCCACCTCATCAACAATGTTGTTTTTCTCATCTGATTTAGCTTCAATTTTCTCAGCAACAGAGGTAGTTGACGAACTCAGCACAGCACTCTCCACTTTCGCAGTTCCAGGAAGCCTTTTTGCCGGTTGTGAATTTGACACAGATGTCTTAGAGTTTGCAGTAGCTTTCTTCACCACTTTCTTAACAATTTTCTTCTTCTTGACAACCGTCACGGTCGATTTACCAGAACAGACATTGCCAACTTTAACCGAAGTTGGCACCACATTTTTCCTACGAGAATCATCAGCCTCCCTGGTGCGAGACCGAGAAGAACCATCCTCAACATTCTTCCGCACATTAACCACCTTCCCCAAACCAGCCCTATCATTCCCTTTGCAAGGCGACCTATTTAAATCCACAACCACAACAGAAGACATTCTAAACGGCTGCTGCAAACCCGAACAATAGCCATCAGAGCCCGAAACCCTTTTATTCTTCTCCCCATAACCCAAATCCGAATCCAAAACCGGCGTCACATTCAAATCAGGAACAGACACTGAACTCGAAGGCGGCGCAACAATAGCCTTGGCCACCAGAGAATTGGACTCAAAAGAGATATCAATGTCAACAGGGCTCCCTTCCCTCTCTTCCCCCTTCGCCCCATGAGCCAAATATTGCTCTTTCCCCCTGAAAAAGCCACTGCTCACTTCAGCTCCATAACCGGGGTACCGTGACTGCTCAACCTCACGGTTCCTATGATTAGGTTTAACAGTCTGAATCCTAAGAAGCGCACTTTTCTTCTGCACCTGTTTCTTAGGAGGAGTGCGTGCGAATTCATGACCACACTCTCTACTATTCCCTCTACTATACCTACCCACATTATCAGAACCATGATAATATTTCTCACTGTTACTACCCTTGCTAACTAAACTAGAAGACTCGTGCAACTCTCTTCCCCTCTCCCTCTCTCTCTCCCTCTCTCTATCACTCATCACCCACCTCTTGCTCTCGACCCGGGACCCTCTGCCCGCCACGTCAGCATCACATTCCATGCTGTACACGCGCACGTAAGGCGCAGGCTCTACGTCGCCCTGGCTCGGCGCGTGGTAGTCACCGCCGCCCCACGCGAGTGCCTCCCTAGGGTTCTGCTCGTAGGGATCCACCACGAGGCGGTCACGGCGCCCGGGGTCGTAGCGTAGGGATTCGATCGGGGGAGGCTGCGGCGGCGGCGGAGGGCGGTGGTGGTGGTGGTGGAATTCGCGGTCGAAATCGTCAGTTCTAGGGTTAGGGTTCCAGGGGATGGCAGTGGTGCGGCGAGGGAGGAGGTCGTAGGGGAGAGAACGTGAATCGTCCTCGAGGGAGCGGTGTGGGAGAGTTGAGTGGTGGTTGAAAGAGAATTGTTGCTGCTGCGGCTGTTGTTGTTGCTGGGGTTGGGGTGTGGGAGGGGTGTAGGGTTGCGGCGGGGGAGCCGTGTGGAGGGTGCGGTGGTAGGAGAGAGGCGGCGGCGGGGCGGGCGGCGGCGGAGGGAGTTTGTTATGGTGGTGGTGGTGATGCGATTGAGGGTTAAGGGAATTGTAGCGGGTTGTGCGGTGGTCCTGAGGGTGGTGGTAGTGGTGGTGGTGGAGGAAGTGGTGCTGATCCATTGGATCGGAGCGTGGATTCCAACGAATCGGATATTTGATTGATTGAATGATTGATTGATTGAATGAATGGATGAAAATTGAGAATTTGAGATATGAGATGAGAGGGTCGATAGGGTGTGTGTGTGTGTGAAAGAAAACGATGGGTTGTGTGAAAGAAGACGTATTGGGGATTTATGCGGTTTCTTTATTATTCAATTGGATTCAATTATTGGTTATGCCTCGTGGGATTGCGTTTCTTATAGGTTCTGTCTTTGTGTTTCGGATCATCCTTACCATTTCAACCTTCAACTCGACCAGCTCTTGTTTTTCTTTTCCATACCTCTGTTTTTTCTTTTTTTTCACATTTATCATTTTGATAGATTTTCCTGTGTGATTGTTCTTTCAATGAAGATTTGGTTTTAGGATTTAAGGCAGAGAAGATGCGAAGTTTCAATTTTTTTTTTCAGGGTAGACTAAAATCTTAAAGACTTTTCATTTAAGTGGAATGAAAACGGTATAAAACAAGTTAGGCATGGAAAAATCAATGAAATAAGGATATTCTAAGAAAAAATATATTTACGCTCATGTTTATACAAGTTTGATTTTTTGGATAAATATATAAAAATAAATTTATAGATATTTTAGATTTTTCTTTGTATAAATAGATTGGAAAAAACGATTTTTTACAAAAGTAATGCAGGTTTACATATATGGGCAGATTTTTAAAAGATTACACAATTAGATAAGTCATGCTTGGAAACACATTTTAGAGTGAAGAAGACCTCATTTTATACAAAGTTGCATATGCAGAGACACTTTTTTGGAGTTTTTTCGAAAGTCGTGCTAGGAAGTACGAATTCTACACTAACTTTTTTTTTGAAAAAAAATCCTCATACTTTGTCAGCCTAGTACGAGAATAAACAACCTTCAAAAATTATATTGCATGTAGCAAAATAAAGTCATGCATGGAGGGAACTTACAATTGTCCAATTCAATAGGATGAACACAGTAAAAATAGAAAAAGAAAATGTATTATGAACAATAATTAAACACCCATGAAATAAAAGTACTAGAAAATCAAATAAATAAAGATTTTACACAAAAGCCTTAACAAAATATTACAACAGAGATCAAAGAATGCAGTTTTCTTTTGTAATTTTTGAACATGAACTGACAGACCCTTACACGTATTTTTTTAGGATCTAAGTAAAGGAAACCGCGAACTGGATAAAGCACTTCAAAAATGTAGTAGAATAAGAGAAAATTTTTCATATATTTCACGGGTGTTTAATCATTGTTCGGAATATACTTTCTTTTTCTATTTTTAAAATATTCAATCCTATTGTATTGGACAATTGTAAGGTATTGTTCTCTCCATACATGACGTCGTGAGAAAAAATGCATAAATCATAATGAAGTGTATGTGTGAGGATTTTTTGAAAAAAAAAATTAATGTAGAAGTCGTGCTCCCTAGCACAACTTCTAATTGTTGAAAAAAAAAAACTCCAAATACTGAAGTCGTGCTACCAAGCACGACTTCTTCATTCTAAAATGTGTTTCTAAGCACAACTTACCCAATTATGTAATTTTCTAAAAATCTGTCCATATCTGTATTTTGTAGATAAATCTCCACCACTTTTGTAAAAAAACTGAAAAAAACATTGCACGGCTAAATTGTAATGGTAGAATTAAATTTATTTTCTAAAAAGGTAAATATTACTATAATTAAATTGAATTACTTTTATTTAAATAGTTAAGGTTTTGTTTAGGTGAGGCAATAGATTTGAGAAGAAAGTGCAAAGTTTAATGGATGAAGGGATATATAATGCGAAAATAAATAAATAAAAATTTATAAAAAATTATAAGTAATGTGACAGGGATAGCTCATAAAATATTTTTTTAATTTTTTAGTTATGATTGATAAATTATTATTTTAGTTGATAGAATTATAAAAAGTATAAATTATTTTTAAATTAAAATTAAAATAAAAAATTAAGTAATTATTATTAATAATATTATTATTTTATAAATTTATTTTGATTATTATTATAATTTTATTTTTATTTTTATTATTATCATTATTATCATTTTAAAATTTTATTATTTTTATTATTATAATTATTATTTTTTATTTTATTAATATTAATTTTTAATATTAATATTAATATTAACTTCATCTAAATTTAATTTAAAATAAAAAAATTATTAAATTATTAAATATAATTATTAAACTAAATTTATTAATTTTTCTATACTAAATTTATACAATATTATTTTTTATATTTATTATTAATAGTTACACCTACTTTTATTATATTACATATATATTATTATAATTTATTTTTATTAACTATATCACTAAATATTTTAATTATATAAATTAATTTAATATATAAATTTTTATTTAATATTATTTTTTATTATATTATAATACATAATTAATATAATTCATTATATATTTATAATTAATTATATATTAAATTTAAAATATATATTTATTATATATATAAATAATTATACGTTAGTATTACAATATATAATCAATTTTATATATACATAATTGATTATATGCTATAAACGTTGGTGAATCATTAGACGGCCTAAAGTCTCATTTAGCTGATTAAATCATCTATTAAAGTTTTGATGATAACAATACTTTAAGTATGTGTTGCGTTTGTATGTATTATGTCTGTTACAATAATATTCACAAATATCTAAGCATGATGAGTATGTACAAAGTACTGTTATTTTATTAAATTAACTTTGATTAAAATTAGAAGAAGATGAAAATATTTTAAACTTGTTTTTAAATATGAAAAACAAATCAAAGTGTCTTTCACATAAATATCAAAATCATATATTTTTATATCATGTTGTGCTTTAATGTTCAAATTTATTCATAATGGAAAATTATTCAAATTTTTATTGAATATTTAAATGTGATTAATTGATTTGTTTCTAAATCTAAAAACAAATTAAAGTGTCTTTCACATAAATATCAAAATCAAATTTTATAGCTTGTTGTGGTATAATGTTCAAATTTGTTCATAATGGTAATTATTCAAATTATTATGGAATATTTAAACGTGATTAATTGTTTCAAATCAAAAATATCTTGTGCTCTTTAAATTGTTTTTATATGCATATAAAGTCATTTTTGATACAGAATCACGAATAGGAGTTGTTCTTCCAAGCACCCAACGACTAGTTTTTAAGAAGTTACATATAAAGGAACAATCTCAAGTTGAACAACAAAATAGAACAAGAAGAAGAATAAAAGAGAAATACATTATACAATACATTAAAGAATAAAGCAATCTACTGAGTGTCTATGTAAATCTGCTAGTGAGAGCCTATAGAGTTTTGGGTTGTGTGAAACCATTGTGTAATTTTTCATCATTGTGAAGTAAACCCTTAAAAGCTTTCTCTCTCTTTTGATAGTGTTTCTTTCAATCTTGAGTAGTCTTGATCTCAGGAAGAGATTGAGACTCGTATAATCTAGAGAGGTTTGTATACTCGTTATAACCTGGAGAGGTTCGCATACTCGTTGTAACTAATTACTGAATAATGGAACCTCTTGAACGATTTGTTTTTGTTTAAAGAAGAATTGGACGTAGTCCAAGATATTATGGTGAACCAGTATAAAACTGTTTTATCTATGTATATAATCTTGCCTTAGACGATCTTACTTAGTAGTTTTTATTTACAATAAATTAAGTTCAACTCTATTCAATCCTCCTTCTGGAACCGGTTGTTCCTATAAAGGTAACATATAATATATTATTATGTATATATATGTTATAAACTTAAACTTAAGATTATATATATATATATATATATATATATATATATATATATATTCATATATAAA
>Ga0209489_102821_pt1 | contig 34737 bp, 14 predicted proteins | sample SiratrowhiteBW_FD_187527 | JGI IMG/M metagenome (GOLD analysis project Ga0209489, IMG submission 187527) | Root nodule microbial communities of legume samples collected from California, USA - Siratro white BW (SPAdes) (version 2) | ecosystem: Host-associated > Plants > Roots > Nodule | place... | reverse complement strand
GACAAATTTTCTCAAAACTGAGAGCGTAGGAAGCTGGAGAACCTTGCTCTGATACCAAAATGGCTCAGAAGCGCAAGAAAACAGAGAATCTCTGTAAACTTAAAGAGAGAAATATTTCTTGTCTATGTCTTAACTCATACATGGGGGTAGCCTTTTATAGGCCAATGCAAGTAATAAAGAAATATAAATTGCAATGTGAAAATGATGAAAAGATGGTGGTTGAGGTAGCTGGCCATGTGCTGGAAAATGGCTAGCCATGTGCAAAGATGGTGGCATGAGCTGGTGATGTGCTGGAGATGAGCTGGAGATGAGCTGGAGATGCTTTCTGGTTCATCTGTTGCTTAGATTTGGCACGTCACAAAATATGTGGTCACAGTACCTTATGATCATGCACTCAATGTTGGTTCTCTTCTTACCTCTACTGTTTTGGAGCAATCAACTAGCGCTTCTCAAGCCTCAACATTTACTAGCTGCTTATGTCTCTCTGATAATAGTTGGTACATGGTAGATATATATCAACGTTATAATCTTATTTAAAGAAACATGTGAGATGTCTAAGGTATGCCTACTCTTGCCTGTCACTGATGTAGCTAGATCACAATAACTGAAGCATAAGAACACGCAAAACACTATTTCCATCGTAAGGCATAAGAATTAAAATACTTCTTTCTCTCACAACTCCTTTGAAATCACTCAACAAATTATTTGTTTCCGGAGCCAAAAGAAACAATGGGTTTTTGCATACCGCATATTATGAGACAAACATCATTTTCTGCTGCCAAAGCAACTTACAATGCCCTTGAAATCTGTTAAAAGTATTCCAGAGGAGATGCTGATTTTGTAACACTCAATGAGCTAAGTTTTATGATGAAATATAGTTACAGCAAATTGTGTAGAAAATTTAAAACAAGAGGAACATAATTTGGGGATAAATTGTTTTCTCTTTTGATTATTTTTGTTGCTTACTTTCTCTACTACATTCCAAACATTTTAAATATTGAAAAGTAACTCTTAAAATGCTATAATAGTCAATAAGAATAACATAAATACCACTAAATACTCTTAAAAGCGTTTTAATAAGCATTCAATCTCCACTAAGGATTTATGACACCACATTATTCAACATTCTCCAATTAATTTGTTCTCCTTAAACTCTTTAAGGTTCTCTTATATTTTGAAGGTAAGACCTTGACCAAAACATCAGCGTGTTGATCACTGAACTTGCAAAACTCCAAGTTTACCTCTTCTTCTTTAACTATTTTACGAATAAGATGATGTTTCACAGTTATGTGTTTTGTTCCTCCATGGTAAACTGCTGATTTCTTGTCCATACCATTGGCTGTTCTGTCATCACAGCTGATAGTTACAACATCTTGTTTTCACCAGAATCTTCAAGTATTCTCTTTAATTAATTGCAATTGCTTGTTGGGTTGCTAAGCTATCTGAAATATATCCAACCTCTTTAGAGATTTGAGATACAACTCGCTTCTAGATCAGCTCCCATATCTTGTTCTTTTCAATTACATCATTTTTTCTTGTATGAACTTCCTCCAAGCTTCTTCTTTTATTGCCTTGCCTCTTCAATGTTTTTCGATTCCGCAATACAGTAAATACAAATTGCATAAATATCACTCAAACTCCTTATATTTTGAGGATTTAAGCTTTAAGATGATGAACTTGAGTTCAGAGCACTTGATGAGGATGAAAATATTTCTATATTTGGAGTTAATCCCTCATTTCTAGGTGCTGAATTGTCATTTCCAGCTGCTGAATTCTACTACAAAATTGTTGGTTAAATTGTCTTCTACTCCACCTTTTTTTTCTTGCCAATTCCAAGTTGTAAAGTTCATAGTCCTTTGACATAGAACTATAACCAATAAAGATGCAACTCACACTTGATTCTTCTGAATTTGTTTTCTTTTGTTTGGGAACTATTAAGCATAGCGAACATACCCAAAAATTTTAAAATGGTTGACTAAAGGCTTTCCTCTGCTCTACGCTTCAAATGATGGCATGTTCCAAACAAATTTTGTTGGGAATTTATTTAGCATGTTAAGTACTGTATTAACAACCTCTGACCAAAACTCTTTGGATACTTCTTTCTCAGACAACATAGATTTTGTCATCTCCATTGCAATTAGGTTCTTTCTCTTCGAATACCCCATTTTTTTGAGGTCTATAAACAAATTGTTTTCTTGTCTAATCCTTCATCTTCACAAAACTTTTTGAACACATTGGACACATACTCCTTTCTCTTGCAACTTCCCAAGATTTTTTTTATGGACCTTCCATTTTTGTCTCTCAACAGGTGCTTTAAACTTCTTAAATTTTCAAATGTAATTCAGTTTATTCAGTTTTAGTTTTTCCATAAAAGTGTACGGTAGGTCAGACTCACTCAGTATAATAGTGAGAATTACCTATCAAACTCAAGTGAACACTGCATCAGTTTTTCCTAATTTCAATTTTTTTAAAAACAAAAGTCTAGTATTGTACTGGAACGCTGTAACTAATAAACAAAAAAACTCAGAAGAGATGCTTGAGCAGTTGAATTCATTCTCATTGCAGAAAGAAATGACAGACTCTGATTTTTTCTATTTGATGGTCTTTCATTTCCCAAATTCTCAAGAAAGAGACAACTTTACATGTTGAGAATATTCCTATTTTACAAAATGTTATTACTAATCTATGTCAGCCTCAAAAAATATGAGATCTATTGTGCATTCAAACAACAAATTATATGTTGGAAAACATCTTCGCTGCAAGGAATTGTGAGGCCTCCCATTGGATGATCATATCCAAACTCTTCCTCTGCTTGACTCAATAAGTCTTGGAATGAAGGTTGGTTCAAGTGTGATACAGGAATCACAAACCGTTTCATTTTCTCTCCAACATAGACTGCAAGGTAGCCCTTTGGGGCATCTACAACTTTTAAAGAAGCTTGATTGGCTGCAGATAAGGCCTTACTGATTCCAGGTAAACGAAAGCCCATTCTTGTATTGACCGTGTAGGGAAATTGAGAACAAAAGGGATTTAAGGAATTCTTGAAAATAAGCTTTTGAATTTTGAATGCTTTTGGTAGGATGTGAATGATCTGTTGGTCCTAAATGCGTGTAGCCATGAATATATATAGAGATAAAAGGATATGTAAGAAATCACTTGATAGATGAATTATTGATTCGGGAGGGATAGTAGAGCGGAAAAATGGGGCCAAATCAGAGACAAGTTATAAGGTGTTGTCTTCACGGACTTATTTCAAGAATAAGCTTAACATGTTAGTATGTTACACTTATTAAGGGCAGTGTGGGCCAGAATCTTCATTTATGCAAATTTCATGCTGTGTTGCTTAGAATTTGGCCCCACAAAAATTGTGGCTCATAGTGTCTTACGATCAAGCGTTCAATGTTGATTCTCTTATATCCACTGTTTCAGATCTATCCCAAGCTTCAACATTTACAGGTTGCTTATTTCATCCTGATATTAGTTGTTATATGATAGGTATATATCAACAACATCATAGTCTTATTTAAAACAACATGTGAAATGTCTACAGTATGTCTACTTCATGTCTGTTATTGATGTAGCTACAGCCCAATAAGTGAACAAGAATTAGGTTTCACCTTTGCTGATGTATCTAACTTCATGTGGATAACTCTGTTGGCCACCTTCTTAGAAGTTAAGAATGTGGGGTATGGCATGCACTCCCATTTATTCATGAACGAGGTTTCTTAGACAATACCATGTGATCACCTGTCCCTCCCCGGACCCCATCATGCCCTTGTGAAAAATCATTCACAGAGTTCTCATTAGAGACTATATATACACTATTGTTTTGGTCATCAAGCAACCAAAGTCATTTGCATTCTGAAGCATCAGAACTCAAATATTTCATCCTCACACAAGTTTGACATCACCCAGCATATTTTTTGTTTGTGAGAGCATAAAAACAATGGGTTTCCGCATCCCAGGTATTATTAGACAGGGATCATTTTCAGCATCCAAAGCAACTCGCAAGGGACTTGAAGTCCCAAAAGGATATCTTGCAGTCTATGTTGGAGATAGCATGAGAAGGTTTGTGATGCCAATATCATACTTGAACCAACCTTCATTTCAACATTTACTCAGCCAAGCTGAAGAAGAGTTTGGATATGATCATCCAACGGGTGGCCTCTCTATTCCATGCAATGAGAATGAGTTTCTAAACCTAACTTCTCGCTTGAATGAGATGCTGTAAATCAAGCTATGATAGAAACTAGGATAGATTACTTGAGGCAAATTTGTATAGAAGGAACTTTCATTTTTTGTGAATATTTTCCATATTTTTCATCACTGTATAATCAAAGCTGAAAATTCTGACATAAATGAGAATGTTTGGACTAGACATTCCGTAACACTTTTTGTTTCTTTTTCCAAATCTCAACGAATTCTAATATATGCAACATTATCATATTAAGACTAGACAGTTTTGCTCCTTTCTTGTATATCTTTTATGCTATGTTCTGGTTTTTAGCACACATGATTATGTACATCTCCTCTTACATATAAATATAAACACAAACAACACACTCTACAATCCACTTCACTATAGGCTATGTAAGTTCACAAAAAAGATTGATAGATAGTCGTCTGCATTTATTTATGTCTTGCTCTTGTTTGAATACATTATACATAAATAAATCTGAAATTTGTGTAGATTCAGAACTGGTTAAGGTAAAGAGGAAACTCTAATTTGGGGTCCATAAGCAGAGAAGAGCCCATGAAATTGACACAAGGATATTTTGTACATATCTCTAAGAATGAAATCGTGACAAACATTTTATATTATGTCTCAAAATTCTGAAGAAAAACCAAAACATATTTTTTCTCAAGTAGATGACCTAGTGTGTGATGTTGGATAGACGGTTTAGTGTGTATTGGGTAGACTGGTTGGTGTTTCATATATTGATCGTCTAGTGTGGGTTTCAGGGTAGACAGATCAGTCATCACTGCTTTAAGCACTAAAAACAAGCTTGAGTTCATTGATGTAACTGCTGTAGAACCCACTAAAGATGATCTATTGTATCAACCATGGACGAGTGCATCAATATGGTGGTTTCATAGTTGGTGCATTCGGTGTCTCCTCCTATATTATGGATGGAAAAAGTTGATGAAATTTGGAGTGATTTAAAGTGCAGAGTTGTTTAGGGAAACCTTCTAAGAATTTCAGAGTTGCAAATGGATGCTTCCTTTCTAAAACAAGGAGACTATTCCTTGACTGAATTCTTCACAAGATTTGGGATGAGTTAGACAAGTTCATACCTGAGCCGATTTGCAGTTGTTCTGTCAAGTGTTTGTGCAGACTTGTTACTCTTATTTCGCAAAAAAAAAAAAAAAAAAACGTAGGCTCATACTATGCAATTCTTGAGCAGATTGTTACTCTGTTTCTTGTCAAATGTATGAGGTATTGTTACTCTGTTTCTTTTTCTTGTTGTGGAAATAATGGTAATAAAAGGGTAAGCACACATTACGGGAGGAATACTCATATCATTGATGTCTGCGATAAGAAGCACAGATATCCCCAAGACATAGGTTTTAGAGTGGTAATAACAATTTTGTTAATATTGATGTTACACAAGAAACAAAAACTGAGTTCTCGCATAGTTCAGGAGAAAAAGACATTTGTTTATCTCCACAACAGTATCAATTTGTCACAATATCTGTATAATGACTACTTATGTATATGAGGCTGGAGCATGGACAATAAGTATACAGCATGTATCTACCCTTGTTAGAAATGAGACGTTTTGTTCTTGTTTTTAAATTAATAAAAATAAAGTCTTGCTATTTTTTTCTTGCTGCCATCAACGGTGTTCACACAAGGAGAAGGAAACATTAACATGAAGCACAGAGAAAATGCTTGATCAATTGAATTCTTTCTCATTGCACATAAAAAAAGATACTGTGATTTTTTCAATCTGATGGCTTTTCTTTTCCCTATTTCTTGAGAAAGGGAGTTCTTTACAAGTTGAGAAGATGCCTAGTCTACAAAAATGTCAGTTCTATTCTAATTCAGCCTCCTAAAGTCTGAGAATTATTATCCATTCAAGCAAGAAGTTATACGTTGGAAGACATCTTCGCTGCAAGGAATTGTGAGGCCACCCATGGACTGCTCATATCCAAACTCTTCTTCAGCTTCACTCAACAAGTCTTGGAATGAGGGTTGGTTCAAGTATGACACCGGGATCATGTACCGCTTCATTTTCTCTCCAACATAGACTGCAAGGTAGCCCTTTGGTGAATTCACTGCTTTTGAAGATGCCTGATTGGTTGCAGATAATGTTTTTCTGCTACCAGGTAAACGAAAACCCATTGTTGTATTGATTCTGTTACAGACTTGAGAAGAGAATCGTTTGAGAGAAGTCTTGAATATAAGCTGTATAATTTTGAATGCTTTAAGATGTGAATGGTTTGCGTTGGCCTAAATGCTTGCAGCCGGGTATATATAGATAAAAGGATAAGAAAGTTTGCTACCTAAATTATTGTTTAAAGAAGGATATGGGATTGGAGAAATGGGGCCAGATGAAAGACTTGGCATATGGTGTTGTCTTCAAGGACTTATCTTAATAATCAATGTAACATGTCTCTATGGTAAAGAAAGTCTAATGGGAACATGTTGTATTATTGATGGTGGTGGGGGAGGGAAACTTCATTTGTGATAATTTCATGTTCTTTTGCTTAGAATTTGGCACGTCACAAAATATGTGGCCATAGTACCTTATGATCATGCACTCAATGTTGGTTCTATTCTTACCTCTACTGTTTTGGAGCAATCAACTAGCTCTTCTCAAGCCTCAACATTTACTAGCTGCTTATGTCACCCTGATATTAGTTGGTACATGATAGATATATATCAACATTATAGTCTTGTTTAAAGAAACATGTGAGATGTCTAAGGTATGCCTACTCTCGTCTGTCATTGATGTAGCTAGATCACAATAACTGAAGCATAAGAACAAGAAAAACACTATTTAAGTCGTGAAGCATAAGAATTCAAATATTTCTTTCTCTAACAAAACCTTTGAAATCACTCAACACATTATTTTTTTACGGAGCCAAAAGAAACAATGGGTTTTTGCATACCACGTATTATGAGACAAACATCATTTTCTGCTGCCAAAGCAACTCACAATGCCCTTGAAATCTGTTAATAGTATTCCAGAGGCGATGGTGATTTTGTAACACTCAAGGAGCTAAGCTTTATAAACCTTTTTTCCTTGGCTTTTTATCACTAAGCCTTGAGGTTGCTCGATATAGACCTCTTCTTTCAATTCACCATTCAAGAATGCTAATTTCAATTTCAATTGAAATAATTTTCATCCTTTTTTAGTTGCAAGGGAAATTAAAGCTCTAATGATGTCTAAATTTGCCACGTGAGCAAAAGTCTCTTGAACATGTCCTGTTTCATTCCTTTGGATTGATTCATCTCAGTTATGCTTTACTTTGTGCACCTATTTCACACCAATATCTTCTTTGTCATCTTGCTTCTAGATCAGCTCCCATATCTTGTTCTTTTCAATTACATCATTTTTTTCTTGTATGAACTTCCTCTAAGCTTCTTCTTTAACTGCCTTGCCTCTTCAAAGTTTTTCGATTCCGCAATACAGTAATTACAACTAGCATAAATATCACTCAAACTCCTTACATTTTCAGGATTTAATCTATAAGATGATAAACTTGAGTTTAGAGCACTTGATGAGGATGAAAAAATTTGTATATTTGGAGTTAATTCCTCATTTCTAGGTGCTGAATTGTCATTTCCAGTTGCTGAATTCTACTACAAAATTGTTGGTTAAATTGTTTTCTACTCCACCTTCTTTTTCTTGCCAATTCCTAGTTGTAAAGTCCATAGTCCTTTGACATAGAACTATAACCAATAAAGATGCAACTCACACTTGATTCTTCTGAATTTGTTTTCCTTTGTTTGGGAACTATTAAGCATAGCAAACATACCAAAAAATTTTAAATGGTTGACTAAAGGCTTTCCTCCGCTCTGTGCTTCAAACGATGGAATATTCCAAACAAATTTTGTTGGGCATTTATTTAGCATGTTAAATACTGTATTAACAACCTCTGACTGAAATTCTTTGGATACTTCTTTCTCAGACAATATAGACGTTGTCATCCCCATTGCACCTAGGTCCTTTCTCTTGAATACTCCATTTTTTTGAGGTGTATAAACAATCGCTTTCTTGTCTAATCCTTCATCTTCACAAAACTTTTTGAATACATTGGAGACGTACTCCTTTCTCTTGCCACTTCTCAAGACTTTTATGGACCTTCCCTTTTTGTCTCTCAACAGGTGCTTTAAACTTCTTAAATGTTAAAATGTAATTCAGTTTATTCAGTTTTGGTTTTTCCATAAAAGTGTACAGTACGTCTGACTCACTCACTGATAGTGAGAATCACCTGTCAGACTCAAGGGAACACTGCATAAGCTTTCCAACTTTCAATATTTTTAAAACAAAGTCTACAATTGTACTGGAACACTTTAACTAATAGACAAAGAACTTAGAAGAGATGCTTGGGCAGTTGAATTCATTTTCATTGCAGAAATAAATGACAGACTGTGATTTTGTCATTCCCACGGTCTTCCATTTCCCAAATTCTCAAGAAAGAGACAACTTTACAAGTTGAGAGTATTCCTATATTACAAAATGTTACTGCTAATCTATGTCAGCCTTAAAAAAATATGAGATCTATCATGCATTACAAACAAGACATTATATGTTGGAAGACATCTTCGCTGCAAGGAATTGTGAGGCCACCCATTGGATGATCATATCCAAACTCTTCCTCAGCTCGACTCAACAAGTCTTGGAATGAAGGTTGGTTCAAGTGTGATACAGGACTCACAAACCGTTTCATTTTCTCTCCGACATACACTGCAAGGTAGCCCTTTGGCGCATCTACAACTTTTGGAGATGTTTGATTTGCTGCAGATAATGCCTTTCTGATACCAGGTAAACGAAAGCCCATTGTTGTATATTGACCGTGAGGGAAAATTGAGAACAAAAGGGAATTAAGAAATTCTTGAAAATAAGCTTTTGAATTTTGAATGCTTTAGGATGTGAATGATTTGTTGGTCCTAAATGCATGTAGCCATGAATATATATAGAGATAAAAGGATATGTAAGAAATCAATTGATAGATGAATTATTGATTCGGGGAGGGACAGTAGAGCGGAATAATGGGGCAAATCAGAGACAAGTTATAAGGTGTTGTCTTCACGGACTTATTTCAAGAATAAGCTTACCATGTTAGTATGTTACACTTATTAAGGGCAGTGTGGGCAAGAATCTTCATTTATGCAAATTTCATGCTGTGTTGCTTAGAATTTGGCCCCACAAAAATTGTGGCTCATAGTGTCTTACGATCAAGCGTTCAATGTTGATTCTCTTATATCCACTGTTTCAGATCTATCTCAAGCTTCAACATTTACAGGTTGCTTATTTCATCCTGATATTAGTTGTTATATGATAGGTATATATCAACAACATCATAGTCTTATTTAAAACAACATGTGAGATGTCTACAGTATGTCTACTACATGTCTATTATTGATGTAGCTAACAAGAATTAGGTTTCACCTTTGATATTGTATCTAACTTCATGTGGATAAATCTTTTGGCCACCTTCTTAGAAGGTAAGAATATGGGGTATGGCATGCACTCCCATTTATTCATGAACGAGGTTTCTAAGACAATACCATGTGATCACCTGTCCCTCCCCGGATCCCATCATGCCCTTGTGAAAAATCATTCAGAGTTCTCATTAGAGACTATATATACACTATTGTTTTGGTCATCAAGCAACCAAAGTCATTTGCATTCTGAAACATCAGAACTCAAATATTTCTTCCCCACACAAGTTTGACATCACCCAGCATATTTTTTGTTTGTGAGAGCATAAAAACAATGGGTTTCCGCATCCCAGGTATTATTAGACAGGGATCATTTTCAGCATCCAAAGCAACTCGCAAGGGACTTGAAGTCCCAAAAGGATATCTTGCAGTCTATGTTGGAGATAGCATGAGACGGTTTGTGATTCCAATATCATACTTGAACCAACCTTCATTTCAACATTTACTCAGCCAAGCTGAAGAAGAGTTTGGATATGATCATCCAACGGGTGGCCTCTCTATTCCATGCAATGAGGATGAGTTTCTAAACCTAACTTCTCGCTTGAATGAGATGCTGTAAATCAAGCCATGATAGAAACTAGGATAGATTACTTGAGGCAAATTTGTACAGAAGGAACTTTCATTTTTTGTGAATATTTTCCATATTTTTCATCACTGTATAATCAAATCTGAAAATTCTGACATAAATGAGAATTTTTGGACTAGACATTCCGTAACACTTTTTGTTTCTTTTTCCAAATCTCAACGAATTCTAATATATGCAACATTATCATATTAAGACTAGACACAAAATTCTGAAGAGAAATCAGAAAATTTTTGTGAATCTGGGTAGTACAGTGTACGATGTTGGATAGGCGATTAGTGTCTGATTTTAGATATTTAGCATTGATTTGGTTTCAATAAAAATTGATTGAGCATTTGGTTTCAACTTTAGCCTTGTTCCAAACTCCAGAGTCTAGATTTTTGTAGGTGGCATTAATTATCTTGTCATATGATAAGCAATTAGGGAGCTTTTTTAGTTACATTAGATGATACCAAATTAGAAAGAACTGAATTGCTTGATGATTTACAATTTAAAAATCATTCTGCAATTTGCCATAACCATAATCATTATTTTCTTCCTTGTCAAATCTAAAATTGGCTCTGTGAATAATTTCAAATGTTCTTAAGTTACTTGAATATAAAGTTTTAGACGGCCTTAAGGAATCAGAATATATATATACAGTGAGAACTCAACAAAGACATTAAAATTATGGTATGATTAAGGGATATACACAGCAGAATCCAATTTGTCACCAATTTCTATCTGTATAAATACTACTTATGTATATGAGGGTGGAGCAACATAAGTACAGATCATGTATTTACCCTTGTTAGGAATGACACGTTATGTTCTTGTTTTTAAATTAATGAAAGTAAAGTCTAGCTATTTTTTTCTTGCTGCCATAAAAAATGTTCACACAAGGAGAAGGAAACATTGTAACTAATAAACATGAAGCACAGAGAAAATGCTTGATCATTGAATTCTTTCTCATTGCACATAAAACACGATGCTGTGAATTTTCCAATCCGATGGTTTTTCTTTTCCCTATTTTTGAGAAAGGGAGTTCTGTACAAGTTGAGAATATGCCTAGTGTACAAAAATGTAGTTTCTATTCTAATTCAGCCTCCTAAAGTCTGAGAATTATTATCCATTCAAGCAAGAAGTTATACGTTGGAAGACATCTTCGCTGCAAGGAATTGTGAGGCCACCCATGGAGTGCTCATATCCAAACTCTTCTTCAGCTTCACTCAACAAGTCTTGGAATGAGGGTTGGTTCAAGTATGAAACCGGGATCATGTACCGCTTCATTTTCTCTCCAACATAGACCGCAAGGTAGCCCTTTAGTGAATTCACTGCTTTTGAAGATGCTTGATTGGTTGCAAATAATGTTTTTCTGCTGCCTGGTAAACGAAAACCCATTGTTGATTTGATTCTGTTAGACTTGAGAAGAGAATCGTTTGAGAGAAGTCTTGAATATAAGCTGTATAATTTTGAATGCTTTAAGATGTGAATTGTTTGCGTTGGCCTAAATGCTTGCAGCCGGGTATATATATAGATAAAAGGATAAGAAAGTTTGCTACCTAAATTATTGTTTAGGGAACGATATGAGATTGGAGAAATGGGACCAGATGAAAGACATGGCATATGGTGTTGTCTTGAAGGACTTATCTTAATAATCAATGTAACATGTATCTATGGTAAAGAAAGTCTAATGGGAACATGTTGTATGTCACTTATTGATAGTGGTGGGGGAGGGAAACTTCATTTGTGTTAATTTCATGTTCTGTTGCTTAGAATTTGGCACGTACACAAAATAGTGGTTCACAGTACCTTGTGATCATGCACTTAATGTTGGATCTCTTCTTACCTCTACTGTTTTGGAGCAATCAACTAGCTCTTCTCAAGCCTCAACATTTACTAGCTGCTTATGTCACCCTGATATTAGTTGGTACATGATAGGCATATCAACAACATTGTAGTCTTATTTATAGAAACATGTGAGATGTCTATAGTATGTCTACCACATGTTTATTAGCGATGTAGCTAGAGCCCAATAAGTGAACAAGAATTAGGTTTCACCTTTGCTGATGTATCTAACTTCATGTGGATAAATCTGTTGGCCACCTTCTTAGAAGTTAAGAATGTGGGGTATGGCATGCACTCCCATTTATTCATGAACCAGGTCTCTAAGACAATACCATGTGATCAGCTGTCCCTCCCTGGACCCCATCATGCCCTTGTGAAAAATCATTCAAAGGGTTCTCATTAGGGACTATATATACACTATTGTTTTGCATCCTCAAGCAACCCAAGTCGTTTGCATTCTCAAGTATCAGAATTCAAATATTTCATCCTCATAGAGTTTGACATCATTCGACATATTATTTGTTTGTGAGAGCAACAAAAATAATGGGTTTCCGCATCCCAGGTATTATTAGACAGGGATCATTTTCAGCATCCAAAGCAACTCGCAAGGGACTTGAAGTCCCAAAAGGCTATCTTGCAGTCTACCTTGGAGTTAAGATGGCACGGTTTGTGATTCCAATATCATACTTGAACCAACCTTCGTTTCAACATTTACTAAGCCAAGCTGAAGAAGAGTTTGGATATGATCATCCAACGGGTGGCCTGACAATTCCATGCAATGAGGATGAGTTTCTAAACCTCACTTCTCGCTTGAATGAGCTGCTGTAAATCAAGCTATATAGTGATAGAAACTAGGATAGATTACTTGAGGCAAATTTGTACAGAAGGAATTTCATTTTCTGTAGATATTTTCCATGTTTTTGATCACTGTATAATCCAAGTAAAGCTGGAAATTCTGACAAGAATGAGAACGTTTGGACTAGACATTTCTTATACATGTTGATCTACTTTTTTACTTTTACTCGAAGTGGGACATAAATTTACAATTTCTAACATTTTTAGAATCCCCCGTATATATCATTTATCAAATTAAAAATTTATAAAGAGAAATTTCGTTCATGTGTTGTGAATGAACAAATTCTTGCATCCAATTGGTTCATAAATCCATTGCAAATCAACTGAATTAACATATAAGAAAGTAGTTTATATACTTTGTTGTTAGCTATGTCAAACCCCACATGGACAGGAAGGGGGAGTAAGGAAATATTACCCTATCCTCACTATAAGTGGTGGGTTCAAACTTATGTAAACTAGTGTACTAATGGTCACTGCTGTACAATTATTTGAACAATGTCATGGTTGAAGAGACACATGTGACATTTTTTTTATCAGAAAAAATGAATTTAATAATATAGAATATTTGAGAGATGTAATATTTGTGTTCAGTTTTGGTATCCATCTATCATTACAGACATAGGTTGTATTGTATCAAAGTCTACCGTTACCAAAAACACTTGCCCCCGATACTTAACTCAGTGTACAAAATAGGATTAGTGTTTACTCCCTGCAGACACTAATAGCCATCTTATAAACCACTTTACAAATGGACAAAATAATTGTAACACTTCAAATTTACCAAAAGACCAACACATAACCGTGGTGTATTTGGCCTTTGGGCCACTGGTTGCAATGTATAATAAATCTAAAAAGAGATCCAAACATAGAACACAGTCGTGTAGGCTGGAACCTTTTTCTATCAGAGCACATCCAAACATGTTATGCTGTGGTTTCAGTATGATAGACATGTTCTAGAATTAATCAGCTCATTCTTCACTGTTACAGTTGGTTTCCTGCATATAATTCTGCCTAAAATGCTCTTGTACAGTCTCTCACGGATACCTGCAGGGTGGTCACAAACTATCCTTATTTCTATGAATAGATATTTTGTGTAAAATTGTTGGAACACCTTAAATATTTCCATTATTAATTGATTTTTTGCTTGTAGATACAACAAATAAGAAAGTAGATCCCTAAGATTTTGAATATGATGATGTTGTGATCTTTATGGTTCATTCACGTCTTTTATTTTTGGATGGAAACAGATGTTCTATGTTTAGATATACTGAATGAGTTCTTAAGTTTTAGGGTGTGAATGGTGATTTAGAGATGTAATCTAAGGTACTCACTTTTTTTTTTACTAGGTCCATGACTATTAGATGGGGGGCATCATGGGAAGACACTTCATTATTTTGAGTAACTACATTGTGTAGTCTCTTTTAGTCTTATGTAAGAGGACTTGAGAAACTATTCTCATTATATTGCAGCTTCTAATGAGGGTTAGTGGATTTCAAGGGCTTTCACAATGCATCTTGGTCACTCTATTTTATCCATCTCGCTTATTAATAGTATTTTCATACACACTGTTTGTTTGTTTTGTTTATATTTTAGGTTTAGTAATGGTTAAAGAAGAAATCTTTCTAATGTTTCTGGTTTCATCTTCGATGCTTTCAAAGTCAGTTTCAAAATCTTCCATCACGGATGATGTTATCTTTTGGTATGTTTTTGCAAAAATTCTCTTTTGTTGACATTCTTTGCTTATTGTGCAATAACTCTTTGCTGAATTTGCAATATTTCACTGTGAAACCATATTAAAAGGAAATTTAGTAATTGGTTTTCATATTCTCCTTAAATTTGTCTCTTATTCTCTATCAATCGATTATTTCTTTCTTCTTTCAGTACAAGAGCTGTGTCAAAACCAATATAATGGTATTCTAGGATTTGAAAGGACGGATTCTGTCTTTGGACACATACCTAATATGTATTATTAATAAGAATTTGATTTAATATATTTTCTTTTACAAAATTATTAAAGGGAATCAATTCAGAAGATCAGATGAGTAAACTTTTATACTTAAGACAATTTATAAATTTCAATTTCTGTTCAAAGAACACTTCAATTTATAAGAACTTTTCAAAAATAAAACAATACAAGTGGAGGGAGACATTTTGTGAGGCAATCTTAGTGTATTCAACAAACTAATTAATGCAAAGAATTCGAACACGATCAAACTATATTAAAGAATTACAAAAAAGACGTTATTTGGGCCCAATGTCAACTAACTAAATTTGAAAACTTTAATGAAACAAAAAGGATAGAAAAGACAAAGGAACAAATTAAAACCAAATAGAAGGCACAAGTGACAGTCCCACAAACCAAAAGGAGCATATGAACGACAACAATGCAAGGTGGAAAGGAAGAAGAGAAGAAAGACAAGTACTATATATATCCTTACACAAGGTGAGAAAAGATTTGACTCTCCTCAATCTTTTAGAAAGAAATGTTTAAATTTATCATTCTAATTGGATTTTATGAATTCAAGTAAATTCATATGTAATTTATCATTTATATATTTGTAAATATTAATTTTGTATTTAGCTCTACGAAAAATACTCTAAGGTCATCGCTATTATTTATTATTGACAAACTTTATACATAAAAAATTGTTCTTTATTAATATATTAACTTTGAATTTAACTTACACTAAATGCATTTGTGAGACATTCCGTTGTTGTAAAACTAGACTTGCATGAACCACATATCTCACCTCTCTGATTATCCAAATCATAACATTAAAACATGAGAAAAAATGAGAGAATAGAAAATAAAAAAAAAAAATCAATCAAAGATTATAAAGGTAGGTAAAGGGAGATAGAGAACCACCAACTACAAATTTGGAGGAACGATAGTGCATAAGAAGGGTTGGAGAGGAACAATTAATAAATAATGAAAACACCAAAGCTAAACTAAAAATAAGAGAGTGACTCAAGACATCTAAAAACTGCTCCGCAAATCTTTTGAAACAGATTAAAAGCCATTTCAACCCTAAATTTGTAAAATAGATTTTGTTTTCAAAACTATATTTTAAAACAGAAAACTAAAACTTGACAACCATCCGAAGCATAAACTCTTTGGTTGACATGCTTATTTTATTTCAACTAACTAAGTTTAAATTTTGAGTTTTCCTTAATTAAAAAAAGTATAAGATTTGGCATTGACTCATTCACCATTTATAAATTGGTTCTTTTTATTTATTAATGATTTTCTATAAATATTTTGTGCTTGTTTATTTAGTATTTTACATACTAGAACATGAAATAATATAGTAGTAAAATAATTTTGCACTCATAAAGATGATTTAATTAAGACTCAAAAATAAAATCTTTAATAACGAGGAATAAATAGTTTATTGTTACTCGTTTAAACTATGATTCTCCAAAACTAAAATTATAAGTTAATGATATATATATATATATATATATATATATATATATATATATATATATATATAAAAATTTTTATTTTTTTATATAATATATATATATATATATATATATATATATATATATATATATATATATATAATAATTATTATTTATGTATATAATACATACATATATGAGTTAGTTGCAAACAATATAATACTCTCAATTCTATAAAATCTATGTTTGACCTATTCAACTAATAGAGTTCAGTCGAACTTAAACTAATTCATCAAATGAGCGTATAACATTGTTGACGTAATACTTGTAGGAAAGAATGTAAACACATTCTTAGTTCGTCTTAAAGATGAGAAACTTTAAGCATGACTAAATAAGTTAGTCTTCTATTCAAAAAGCAAAACATGCAGTAATACTTTGAGATCCTGTGGGAGAATCAAAACCCTAATTTCACCAGTAAAACACTGAACAATTTTTTTTGAAAAAAGGAATCAATTTACTAATCTTGGAGTTAGTTCATTTATTTTGTTAACTTTCGTGGCAACAGGTTGGGGGCAAGAACTGGCTACATAATTTCCTACCTTACTGTGGGTTTCCACCAGCTAATTTGACCTAAACAACTTCAAAACCACACTCAATCATCCATAAACGGCATTAGACAGTTTAGAAATATTTAAGAAGCATCTGAGCCTTGCATTCAGAGCCACATAAGATTTTGGTTATAAATCTAGCATGCTACTATAACAAACCTATTTCTTAGGCTTAAACTAACCACAATCCATATGAAAACCGTTACCGATACCATGTCACATCAATACTTTAAGAAAACCCTTCTAGGCTTAGCCTCCCCAACCAATATTTTAATTTTCCAACTAATATCGCAGTTCGGAGTTCTAAGATGCATATTACACAGCTCCACACAAAGTCAGAATTATTCAGAACCTAATACGACTTAAAAAGCTCACACGAAATCAGAATTTTAGCACGCACATCGCCGAAACTGCATGGCCATTACCATATGTCATGGAAGGCCTTTGCAGAAGGTAAAAGGCAATACTACTACTATGGTGAGCCAAGGATGAGTTGCCCTAAGCTTAGCCAACAATGGTTTGCCTAAATTAGATTGAACGAAGTCTTTAGAACTAAATATGTCACAACAAACATTAGAAAAGTGCTAGAGAATTTCTTCATCTGGTCTTTTTCAAGGAGCGTGTTCGGTGCAACATCACACCAAACCCACTACTCTCCTTACAAATCAAACATTAAGCCCATCTAGTGGACATGGTGGTACCATTTCCACTACCTATCATGTCTGCTATAGAAGATCCAACAGGATTCACAGAAAAGCCATCGAAACCTTCCCTCGAATACATGCTATTCACTTCTGAACTAGACATGTTTGGACTGCATTGTTCTGTCTCCATCGGTGAATTTATTCCAACATCAGATTGCAGCATTTCAGAACTCTGAGAGGCACTGGACATCAATTGTAGGGCATTCCCACCATTTCCATCATTTCCATTATTGGAGCTTTTTGTGTTCAAGAAGCGACCACCATTTCCTCTTGGTCGCCTCATTGCATGTAGATGGCGTGATTCATGCATGTAAGGCTGCAAGACAAACACAACTCATATTAATGAAAAGGGAAAAATGAAAAACAAAAACTGTTTCACACGTAGTCAAACATTATCAAACGTTGTCTTTTGAGTATCATCTGATGACAAAATGTTTGCGATCATACCTTTCGACGCTTAATCAATTTATTCTGAAGAACTGCCTTAGCACGTGACTGCCTGCGTCTGAGGATTCCGTGGTACTGCTTAGCATTCACGTAGGTTGGTACATCATCAGATGCCATGTTTAGGGGAAGCATTATACGTCCCTAATTTGTTAAATATGGACACATATATGAGTTAATAAACAGTGAAAGATTTACAGCAGGTAAACAAATGACAACTTCTTTAGGTAAAAATGATATTGCTGATGCATCAACTATGTTGCCACCATGATTATCAACAATCCTATGGTTTGTAATCGGACATGGTTGCTACTTTTTCCTCCCACAATACCCAACTTAATATCAAGTATCTGATTAAAATTATTTCCTTTAATACAACGAAAATCACTATTACAACTAGATGGAAGCTGGATATATGCATGTTGTCAAGAAATTTACTCAGTTTTATTCGTTCTCTCTTTCTTCTGTAAGAAGTAGTTTATTCACCTTGCCATTTGTTTAGATCCTAATGTATATCTAGGGTACACAGACATATAAACCTATTAACACATTCCACAATAAACTTGATTAAATTTAAAGGCTATGTAAGATTTCATAAGCATTGGTTTCTTGCTTTTTCATGTTTGCGTATACTGCAAAGATGAAATCATTCCCATTTAAGCATCTTAAAAACGCTACTTGATTTATATAGATTAGGAAACTAGTTGAGGTAAAGACAAACCGAAAGTGGAGGTGCATAAGCTGAGAGGAGCCCACAAAACTGATCCATGCAGGGATATGGTGGATAGATCTAGGAAGGAAAACGTGCCAAACATTTTAAAGCATTTCCAGCAGAAATAAAATAATAAAATGACAATGGGGTAGTTTTATGAGAGGTTTTACCATAGGCTGATTGAACCCTAGGTCGAAATGGTTGGGGGGCTCAGCGAGTGATGACTGCAGTGCCAAGGTTGGCTGAGGATTTGGGGCATCGACTACCATTTTACAATTTTCTGAAGAAGAAGAAATGCCTGATTAGCCGTAGGAAAGTGTTGAATGCAACAAAATTTCTCACTTACAAAAATTTAAAAGAAATAAAGAAACTTCAGATAAATAAAAAATGTTACTGGAGGCGGGAGCAAAATTTTAGAAAGGCCTTAAAATGCATAATCTCGTTTTATCAGCACATAAACGAGAGTGATGTAGCTCATGTTTTCTTCTGATAATATTTTTGTCAGCTCTTTTTAAGACTACAGCAGTGTTTAGGGAAATTCAGAAACAGTACAAAAAAGTGGGGGAAGGAACCGTTGTCCCCGAGATTGGCACAACAATCAAAAAAATGGTCTTCACTCTGAAGAAGTCATAAGTGCAATTTTCTTTGCTTTCTCTCTTTCTGCCACAATGAGTATAAAAGTTTGAGTTAATTCATCGTATTAACACTGCCTCTGTCCTAATCATCATTAACATTACCAACCCTCCACTTTAAACTCGTTTATGTAGTTGTAAACTGTAATATAATACCATTCTACGACAAACTAATCTCAAGCCTCAACTAAAGCTAAGCCAATCCGTCAAACAACATCATCTGATTGGCCATGCAAGAGGTTCTCCAGAGGGTAGTGGATATTTTTTGAAAATTACCTTCCCATTTATTTGCTTTCTCTAAAAGTATATTAATTTAGCCAATGGGGCTCATAAGGCAGAGCAGAAACCCCATCAGAGTAACAGTAGTCTGGAGGTTGCCCTCAAAACTCAAGCCTGTTTTTTAAAAAATAACTAGATCTGCAGTCATTTTTCTTTAAAAAAAAAAAAATATTTATTTCTTATTTATTCAAATTGAATGTGTAATATAGGATTGAGGAAGCCATGCAGAAACCAAAGAGGTGGGGACCAGAGATTTCTTCATTTTTTGTCCATGTCTCGAAGCTGGTATCCCAAGACTAAAATGTGCTCGCGATAACTTTCACTGGAAAAACATTAATTTTAGTTCGACGGAAATCAATCTCAGTAGCTGCAAGTCCAAAGCTTTTTAAGCTGGTTAGAGCCAGAAATTCAATATCAAAGACTTGAGATAACACAGAAATTGAATATCAAAGACTTGAGATAACACAGAAATTAAATATCAAAGACTTGAGATAACACAGAAATTGAAGATCAAAAACACAGGCTTTTATTTAAAATATCAGTAACTCCGTAGTTGCATTAGAAATTTGGTTCTAATTCAGTGTCAACAGGAATCAAAGTCTGGATCTCACCATTACACATACACACTAACACAAATATATATACATGCAAAATGCAAAACTGAAATTAGTGCATGCAAAAGTATATCTTAATTTTCAGAAAGAAAAAAGAAAAAACAGACCACCCAAATCTGCAGGCTTCCCTTGATTTAGATTTCTTCAAAACAGGCATTTCTTTTGTATTATAAGACACCAGTTGCATGCTTCTCTATCTTTTATGAAGTGTTGTGTATAGTTACAACTAAATCACAACAATTCATACGCATTGCAAGTTGTTATAAACAAGAGAAGCAAATCATGCAATACGCAACTCTGGTAGGAAAATACATCCAAAACCAAAATAAATACCTGGAAAGATGGAAAACGGGGTTGCATGTCCTCTATCCATCAATGGTTCAACTCCTCGCACTGTTTGCTTACCACCAGAAAATGGGTCGACGTAGTTTGAAAAGTCCAAGGAAAAGGGCTTGCTTTGGCTGCAATAATCCCCATAGGCTGGTTGAGATCCCAAGCCACTCCACCATGGAGCTGAAGTTGCAGATGACAGTTGTCCAACAGAATTGTGAACAATTCCTTCGTGTTCTTTCAGGTAAGCAGTTTGCAGCGCCATCTTTAGCCTCAAAAGGGTTAATTAATACCACCGAGTTGATAAAGTAAACCACTTCCTGTAAGAAAAGATTCAAAAACAGTTACAATAACAAGTACTAAGAAGCAGTTAACAAAAAAAAAAAAAACATATTTTCCAACAAAGGGAAACAAATAGCAAGGTGGCATGTCTATGTCTAACTACAGCTTTCAAGATTCTCTTAGCTCCAGGAAGTTTCCAAAAACCACTGTTCAGCCTCAGATTTCTCCACTCATCAACACGAGCATCAAGCAGAAGGAGCTGAAATATAAAACGGACAAAAAGGTAAACACCAATTAGCATAGTATACCAATAAAATTATACAAAAGGGAAGACATTATAGGGCACTTGAAGAAGACACATTCGTTGGAACGAGGAGGAGCAACGAAAGAAAGGGATAACACTCACTTCTCAGAGTGAGTAGTAAAAGTAGAAGAAGAATAAGTAGCAGCATCGGTTTCTACGAAGTAGTAGTAGATGATTTAACACCCCAACAGGTTGGAGTCATGTCGGTACTTATTGAAGCAAAACACACACATAGTACACTTACACACAAGAGAGAAGAAGAAGGAAAGTGAGAGAAAAGAGCAAAAAGAATTCGTACATGTGTGGAAGAAGTGGAAATCAAATCACCTTGATGTCTTTGGTATTGATGGGTCGAAAGGATGTGCTCCTTTTAGTACTATGTTTTTCAGCTTTTTATTATTTATTAATTTGAAATTCATTTTTAGATTATTTTATAATAATTTACAGTTTTATATAACAGGTTTTCTCTAATATTTTATTCGAAATATGAAACAATTTAGCATCTCAATGCACTCCAACTTAAAGTTTCACAATGATTATTTCTTTTCAAGAGGAGACATTACAGGTCCCAGTTTCATTATACGGGTTGTTATGTTTTTTTAGGTTAAAAATATGTTTTCACAGGTTCTGAGTCTCAAAATCTTCCCTTAGTAGTTAACATCTTCAAAATAAGAATCTCAAGTTAAGCATCTCATTGAATATAAATTACTACTAATGTTATAAGAAGTGTAGAACAAGTGTTTTAAAAATTAAAAATATACAAAAGCAATAGTGTTAGGTGGCTTTTTGCAACTATGAAAGCCTTTTCAAAATGTAAATATTTTTTTATTTAAATTTAAATAATTTTAAATTTATATTTATTCATTTGATTTGAATTAGTATAGCTTTATGAACTAATATAGATTAATAAAACAACAGATTTTTACATTTGATTATACCAAATAAAACTAATATAGGACTAGATCTTCATTACATTTGTTTTACCCAATTGAGAACAAGTTTTCTTTAATCTAATAATTACCGTTACTACAACTCTACTGCAAATTTAAACCAAAAAATTATTAAATAAAGAATAAAAACCTTCACAATTTTGAAAAATCCTAATAAACTTTTCTGATAAACTATCTTTCCTACAAGGATATCTGTGTTACATGTATCATACTCAATGTTAAGTTTAAAACTTGAATTTTATAACATGTTTGTATAGAATTTAAAGTTTTGGATTTGGATTTTAATAATAAAATTCTAAGTTATAAGAGTAAAAGTAATGTGACACACTAAGATCCAAAAAATAAATAAATTAAAATGTATAACTCTTAACTCTTACAATGAAGATGTTTATAGGGTCTTCAATATTATTTCTTGATGGACATTCTTTGGGTCATATTATACTATATCAATTTTAAGATATTCTTTCACATTAAAGAATCTTGTAAGACTCCACTTTAATAATATTTTTCTTTGATACTTTTGAGAGAAGATTTACTTTTTAGATAAAAAAAATACTTTTTTATTGGTTTGATTTAGAATCTCACAGGGAGAATTTTGTAAAATCTTATTTTAAACACATACTTACAAAAATCTATGTTCATCCTTATCTTTGAACGGCACTTCTACTTACACTGAAGTCTCTCAATATATGCATAGGAAAGAGATAAGCATAAACGAAATGTTATAACAGTTAGGAGGTATTAGTGGTGATGTTTAAGAAGTGTGTGGTTATAATAGACTGTGAAGAGTGCAAGTTGAAGTGGGTTGTTGGTATTGGAAGAGTGGTCCCAAAATTTGCATACTTACTCTGTCATACGGTGCATTAGATGAGTCTCTGTGGCCCATCATCTCGTGACGAGGTGCGCAGCATTGGGCTCATTTTTCTATTCAAAATTTGAGATATTCAAGAATCTTGTTGTTGCTTTCAAGGTGATCGTGATCGTGTTGTCATAATAGTCTAATACATATTGTTGCTTTCATCACCTCAAACCGATCATGCCTCTGTCTGACAACTACATTTGACGTAGCCAATTCATTCTTGTAAGCTTATGTAATTACAAAGGTTGTTTCAGAAGATAGATGGAAACCTTGGACTTCGTTTCTCTTTCTCCCTATCTTTATTTCCATTACTTTACTTTACAGGTTCTCATAACTATGCCTCACAACTAGAAAAATTCAATACAAATGACAACTATGACAACTAAATCAGTCTTTATCTATATACTGTTCATAATCAATTCTAAAACTCTTCATGTAAACAAATAATTTTATTTGTTAAAGACATATATTTTGTAACTAGTTATAATAGTTCTTTTCCTTCTTTAAAGATATCTACGACTAAAAGTTTCTGAGGTAACCCTAATTAACTAAAATCTGGTTGAATGAGTGTACTTTTTCAGACGAGTAGGTAAAGAGTTAAAGAGCTGCTACTTGATAAGTAGCATAACATAGTTAAAACAACAACGTTAATTTTGACCACAACCACAAGATAGAGTCAACTGTACTAACAACAAACAAGTATAAAGTACACCAGATCTCTGCACACTTTTCAGCTTATAGATTAACTCACGCATGCATGTTTCACAACTAGCACTTAAACCCGACATAATTGCATTGCATACGGAGAATGTTACCTATGTTAATTACCAAAAGGCAAAAAGTTAAGGTCATTTTTTAGGAAATGAAACCTTGAAGCTAGTGCATACTAGTTAACTAGTAATGTCACAGTCATCGTCCTAGCAGTTGCTATACAGTGGTTAAATCGGACATTTTTTAAAAATCTTAAACCAAAATTCATTAGAAGTCAATTTTAGCTCTTTGCTGTATAGTAACTACACTGTATGAAAGTCTAAATGCCTTCAAGCTGAGATTGGGCTGTTTTTCAGCCGTCCATCATGAACATTTTTTATTTAAATGTATTAGAAAAAACTAACTAATTAGTGAAAAAATTATTTATGTGTAAGGCCTGGCTCTACAATGAAATGAATTCATTCAGTTAGATTCTGCTTTTATGTTCATCATTTAGATTACTTTAAGAAACAACAACGTTACATTTCCCGTTTAAGATATAAAAAGTCAATCTCACTTATAGCAAGTCTTTTGTTGCATTATATGCCTCCTTCTTAGTGACACACTTTTATTGCTTTGTCCCTTCTCTTTTTCTAATGTGATAACTTTTTAATAATTGATTGTCACTGACTAAAAGAAGAAATACTATTCGTTGTTTTATTACCTACTTAATTTACCATTAGGGGAAACAAGAACAAATACAAGAAGAGAAGAGGGAAAAGAGATATCGATAGAGGGGAACAAAGGACCACAGGTTAATATCAATGGGTTGGAATTGTCGGTTCTTTTTTGTGTTTCCAAGATGGTAATGGCAATGGCAATGTAGTCTTGAATGAATTACTTCTCTTCTTGTTAATGTGTTGTTAATCATGTGGAACAATTTGTTAATCTTGTTCTTTGGTAGGTGTGTTAACTCTTAACATTGTATAGTGTCATTGATTTGGTTAGATTTCTCATAACTCAAATAGATAAGGTAGGTAGGTAGGTATGAATATTTTGCTGTTCATTATTTTACTTTTTCTTCTTAAGATGAACTTGGTACTCCCAATTAAAAAAATAATGTCAAATCTTCCTACTATGTCATCCCTAACATAACTACTATAAGCCAAATCTATAGCTTTTGGACACTATATTGATCCAAAAGTATAAAACACATTTGTATAATATTTTTAAACAAAGATTTTCCTAATATGATATTTGTCTTAATAAATATACTAACAGTGTTTATGCTGATCAAGCAAGCTATTTATGCTGATCAAGCAAGCTATAGAAGAGTGGAAGGATATATTGTTTTATACTTTCCAATGTGTTTCTTTCATAGGAGGAAAGGTTATTTTCTTTTTTTTTTTTTCTTTTTTTTTCTTAGAAGAGTTATGAAAGAGGAGAATCCTATGCGGATCCATCAATTCAAGAGAACCATAGTCATCCCCAAATCCTACACAACATTCACCCCACATATAATAAATGCTCAACAACCACACAAAGAAGTCAAATACAATATTTTTATAGGTTAAGTTTTACTTTTTTATTAAAAAAATAATTAGAAAGAAAAATTTTATTGAAAACGATTATCAAGTGCTTTTTTCTACAACAGTTAATCATCTAGTCTGTAAATCAACAGTATTTTATATTATTAAAATGACTATAAAAAAATATAAAGGGTTGGAAGATGTATTTCAATCCAAATGTTTTTATTGTCCAAATACTTTAAGTGGTATGATTCTTAATCCAAATGTACTAAATATTCTAAAGAAGGGTTTGTATAGAACCAATCTTGAATTGGATTGGTTTTTCGAAGACTCTTAACAAATGAAATTTGCATTATACCAAATTGATTCAATTATGTGCAGTTGAGTGCAAATTTATAAGGAGTTGATTTTGACCAGTTCTTTTACTAATTATCTTATCTTATATATCATATTGTTAGTATGAATTTGCAATGTTTGTATAGTTTATAGTTTATTTTTATTATAAAATGTTTTTTCAGGGTAGTCTTCAGTTGTTTGTCTTATACGCCGAATAACATTTATCCTTATTCATCGTCAATTGTACTTACCGAGGTTTCAACGAACTCATTTAAATAGGATACATGATGACTTTTTTTTGGTGTAGACGTGTTGTCCACATCTGTCTTTACGTGCCAACTTAATACCCCTTTGGGGATCTTATACATCAAAGGATGATAAGTCCTTTTCATGCTTTTTAATTCAAATGGGGAAATGAAGAAAAAAATATAGTTTCAGGTATATGGGATGCATGCAGATCTAGTTCTATGGTATCCACCTTAAACATTTAATAATAGAAAAAAAAAACATAAAGGCATGCTTTATTGATACTAATGTAGTTTATATACATCCTTTATTTTCCACTACCCGACATAACATTCACTTAGGCGTCATAACGTTCATATGCCACCTTTGGATACTATTTTGATGTCACGTTTAATGCTATATTTCTTGTTTCCTCTGTCATGACATCTGTTTGACTAAATTTTCTTCTTCTCTCAATAACAGATCTACTGTCAACTTAGGAAAATAAATATGCTTTTATTTGTGGCAGACAAATTAGACAAGTATGTCCATATTATACATGATAAACTACTTTACTCTTAAATGAATAACGGATAAAATTGTTCCCAATTTAATTCAAACAAGAGTAATTATACGAAGATGTTAAGTGATGAAGTGCTAGATCACAATATAAAAAAAATTTTGTGTTTCTTGCATTTGTTATTAACTTGTCATATATTTGTACTTTAATACGAGAAAATAATATAAAATCTAAAATTAATTAATGTATTTTAAATAAATATATTTGTCTAAGTTTACTTAGTTAATTAAGATTTGATGCATGTTTCATTTAATCTTAGCTACTAATATAATAATAAGGTTCTTTTCATAAAAAGATTATCTTAATTGTCACAAAAAGAAATTAGACATGTCTTGTTGGAATTATACTTAGTAAGTATAATGTGAGTTCAGTCTTTCATAGAACTTGAATTTGTAGAATATTTGTCTTCGAAATCACTCACGATCATTTTAAAACAATAAAACTTTTGAAAAAAATAAGTTATATGCATGTCATTGATGATTCTTGTTCTTATTTATTATTCGTCTAAGTACTTAAACTTATATTATGTGTTGTGATAATTAAAAGTTTAACAGAAATTAGAATTTTTTTCTTTAATTTATTTTTTAATTATAACTTTTTTAATCTTGATAACTATTAAGAAGTAAGTTTAAATTTAATTTATTTTTATAAAATTAATTTGTAAGATGAGATTTCTATTTTTATTTATATAATTTAATTTAATTTTATCTTTAATTAATATAAGATTTCTAACACATATTTTTTATGTCAAGTCATTAATATTATATATGTGAGATTAAATATTTATAATTAGTCCCATAACAATTTGGATAGCCGATAACACAATGACCTAAAAAATGTCGTTAAGATAGATGATTAATATCAAAGTCTAATAATATATAAGAACTTGAAATCTTAGGTGAAAAAAATATATTTTATTATGAGATTGTCGGCTTGACTTACGCTAGTTGGATGAAAGGGTGAAACATGTGTATATCATGAGATACTGAAATAAACCGAATAAAATTTAGAAGTGTTGGTATACATAGAATATAAATATAAAAACTATTAAAATTTGTTATGAGTGAGTCTTGGTAGATAAAAATATTATTTTAATACAAAATGTATGAGTTTAGCCTATGCTAAATTGTGTTGTTTTCAAATATGAGTTAATTTTTTTGGACACAAAGCTATAATAATTTTACACTATCATCTTTCTTTACTTTGCGTGTGATTTTAACTGATGTTAAAGTTTTTTTTAATATATATATATATATATATATATAATTAGAATATTAGAGTATTCTCATTCATATAAAAAAAACATTCATAGCTAACCTTTTCTTTTCTTTTTTAACAGAAAAAAATAAAAAATAAATTAAATTAAAAAAAACATTTTAGAGGTGTTCCAACCAAATCATGGAGTCAAACTACATTAGTCTTATATACTATTTCTAGGTATATTATCTAGCTAAACTATACATGAAAAACATATATTGATACCATCAAAAAGTACAATATAATATGCATTCAATGTCCATCCAATTACAAGTAGAATAAGCAAGCACTATATCAGTGATATAGAGATGTAGAATAATCATATACAAAGCACCTACACCCCCACACGATCCTTTGTTGCTCACACGGGCCGGATTTAGTCCTCCGTCCCAAACTACTTGTGCCTGCAAAACAAACAACTTCTGTTCTTCCTAGTTTATTAGTTAGATGCACACTACATTCCCACTAACACCAGAGATCCCTATAAAAGACTTTCACCAGTCAATTAAGACAAAACCAATGGTTGAAGACACTTCACTGAAGAAAAATGTCAATCCTAATAAGATAATGAAATTTTCGACTTCTTATACTTCAGTCATAATTAGCTCTTCAACTGCGCTCAACTGCGCTAGAATAAATATTTCTTCAGCATCCACAACCTCACCTTTAAACACCACCTTATTTCTTTAGTCTCATATATATGATACTATAGTTACCCACATCCCTTTTAATCATCCTATTACCACTCTGTCTTAGATTCGGTAAGTAGAAACATATAAAATGAAGCAGGATGTTTTCGGCCTGACTAACACAATCCCTACTCACCTCTCACAGAGATCCCAGACTTTCTGTGCCACTTTATAAGTAATGAAAAGATGTTGAGAGGTTTCTACTTTTTCTAGACATAATAGAGATTGCATATTCATTCCCTGGATTCTCCGTCTCCATCTGACTAAGTTAGACTTAGTAACCTATACAATAACAGCACTTCTAATACTTAGGGTTTGTAACAAAATGAAGGCAAAGGACAATAAGTCATTATGCTTTTTCAATTACCCTTCTAATACTTAGAGTTTGTAACAAAATGAAGGCAAAGGACAATAAGTCATTATGCTTTTTCAATTTTGAATAAATATGGTAAGAGATTATATACCTATTGCATGTCAAATATAGTTTGTCAATTATATATAAAAATATATATATATATATATATATATATATATATAGGAGCAACCGTTTATCCTATTGCATCTTGTTAGATTATGTTGTTCAAAATTATTTCTTTAATTGAGATATTCTACAGTCCACAATTCACATTCCAGAGTCCACAATCAACTATTCATCTTGCTTCCATATGCACTTCAATTAGTCCTAGAATGCCTCTCCTTTGCCTGATGCTGTGGTCTTTTTTTTCAATAATAAAAAATATTATAAATATTGAGATAAAAAGGGTTACCCGACCCATATACAAGAAAAGAAAAAACAAAAAAATTCCTAATCAGACCTGGGACATTAACACCCAATAGCTCCTAAGATGATCAAAAAAATCATTTTCCTGTCAATGATAAGCTTTATACAACCGTGTGAGTAATGTTTTCTATTGATGAAGCTTATGACCAAAGAAGCCCAATGAAACACATGAATATGACAAATTTAAACCCCCATATATTTATTTCTCAGGTTAAGACAGAGTTACAAACCCTTCAGCAAGAATCTATTCTGCAACTAAGCTTTCTAGACTGTAGAAAATCTGAACATGGTCAGTTTTATACTGTTACATATAAGAGGTTGGCATTGCACAAACTAATAAACCAAATAAATTATAATCTTATTTACCGTTACTTATTTGCTAGCTTATAGAGTATTTAAAACAATAATTTTTACATGACCGTAGTATTTTTCACCCTGTCCAATATCCTAGCTGACTACTTGGTATAAAATACAAATATTAAAATGATATATATATATATATATATATATATATATATATATATATATATTAAAGTTGTTGGTTAATAATTATGAAGGTATTATGAACACTTTGTACTGAAATTTTGTGTGTGAATGCTGTAAGATACACCATAGTGCTCTATACTAATTATGTTCATCCACTTTCCTATCAATGTTTCATAGCTGTGGTTATTTATGAGGAAGCTAGTGGAAAAAGAACTTTTAATTGGTGATAAATTAAAGATCTGTTGCTCTCCATTTCATCAGTGCAATTTAGAAATATTTATGTTTGGTTTTTCAATATGTCTGCGCCTTCTTTTTTGGAAGAGGGTTTAGTTACTATCACTTTTAAATTATGAAATGATATTTACATGAAAAAAGTTATGAAATAATATACTACTTGCATTTCTTCATGTATGTTTATCCAGTAGCAAAGTGGATATTGCCCCGTGTGTAAAATGGAGATTTTGCACTAATATATTCTCCAATATATATCTGCAGAAAATGCAAATAATTAATCACATAAATGATTTTTGGATAGCTTATTTTTCAATGAAGCCTTGTCTTTGTTATAGGTTAGAAAAGTACGTATCCTTATGAATTTACTTTCTCTGAACTACAGTGATAGCCACTAACTCAACTACCGATTGCATAAATCATATACAAATTATGCAAAATCTCCTATACAAAGACCATATATTCTGCATAATGAAGAAAAAAAAGAGCATCGTATATATGATTTCTGAAAACAGTCAAAAACTTGAATTGAGTTAAATTAATAGCTGATCAAAATAAAGAAACCATGATGTTACTTCCAGCAGTTCGAATTCATTTATCTGAGTATGATAATATTGGAGATAGCTGACTGATAAAAGTCAGCATTATAATTTGAAAGCATTGACCCAAAATAGCTGGCTTAGGAACAAAAGATTTTATCCATGAAAACTTTTCACTTGCTAATCCAATATCCAATATAAAAAATTTGGGAAACAAGTTATTTAGACTCTACGTATACTGGTGCCTTTCCAAAGTTATTTTTTTGGTAGAAAAAGCTACTAATATTAGATTGATAACAATCATGATAACTTAAATGTTATTAGTAGTGATATTTTAAATGTATTTGAAGAAAAAATTAATTTAGTAATTTGGAGTTCTACATTTTGAACCTCATTATTACTAGTAAAAAATATGTAAGTAAAATTTTATTAATTTTTTGAAATATACCATTTTTAACATAAGTATGTAGTAAGAGCATATTCACTTTAGAAAACTTCTTTAAATGTTGTCATCAGTACTATTGACTTTTGGAAATTGGCTTTTGATAAAGCACAAGCAATACCAAAGTATTTTTTTTGTTAGAATACTAAACTGAAATTTATTATATTGTTAAAACCTACCCATAACCAATTTATCACAGAAACTGATGCCTAAAGCTTAAAATTAAGTTGATGGAATTAAAAAAGTTGAATTGATATGGATACTTATTTTTCCATTGAATAACATATATACTGCATGCACAAACATTTTCAGATAATTAATATAGTAGTTGATGGAGGATAAAAATAATTTTGTTTGTAATTATTAAAGAAACAAATCATATCATTTTTCCTTATTCAATCTTTTTTTTTCTCTTACGAATAAAAAGCAAAATGATTGAGTAAAAAAAATGTGTTATAGCTCTTATTTACATAAATAAGGGGAAAGCAATAACGTCCTTTTCTAAAGAACAAGGACAGTATCTAACACTGCTGATAAAAAAAGACAGTATCTAACACATTTATTTATTTTTATCGGCATCTAATATATTTATATAACACATTTATATAAGTGAACAACACAAAATAAACAATTTGTTTGAGGGATTAACAATAATAAATTTTTAGTTTACACGTATTAAAAATAATTTTAATCCTTATGTATAAAGAGAGGGGGGAGAGAATTATTCTAGACTAACTATTGTTTCAATTTTCTTTTCTTTCTAAACTCAACTATTAGTTGAATTTTTTAATTAATTATACAAGTTATTTTATATTAATTATTTTTTAGTTCGTGTCTATAATAAAAAATTATATATATATATATATATATATATATATATATATATATATATAATTAATATTTGTATTCCACCCGTATTTTCCTCTAGCCAACCCAAATATTTTACATATCAAATATTTCTAGATAGTTAGTATATAAGATTTAGGATAGAATTACCGATAAGAGTTTTTACCAGTAATTCATGTTGATGTCTTAACTTATACATAGCAAAAATTTTATTTGTTGCTTCATAATCCAATTAACAATTAAACATATTTTAATACTACCAATTAAACATAGTCCAACTTAATTCATGATAAGCAATATTATGTCACTATATAAGTGAGGTTATCGAGGTAATTAAGTTTTATCGTATTTAGTACTTATTATAGGGACTCACAAGTTCCTTAAACTTTTGGTATGACCGTTGTTTCAGATTTTTACAATGTATTCACACTTATAAATAAATATAAGACCTGAAAGGTAAATAAAAACAACATTGTAGAAATTTTGATTTTTTACGGTAAAGTTGTTCATCAATCTGCTTCATTCATTTACATTACATACTTTAAAGTAAATGACAAACATTTAAATAAAACACTAGTGGATTATAATTCTAAATCTTTTTCACTAATCTTGTGCGGTGATTTAAATAAATTGGTTGTTAAGTTCTGTTAATGAATTCTCCTTTAGAATATTGTTATAGTTTTTAAAATGTGAGGATTCTGTTTTGGAATCTACTCCTTTTATAATTATCCATGACCTCCTTAATTTATTGTGACGATCACCAATAAAATAAAAAAAGATGAGTGGGGAGGTACGTCATTGTGTTGATCCTCCATATATAATACTTGATATTATATGACAGTACGAATAATTACTTAATATTAATTTATTATATTTGTGGGTTCGGCAAGCTCTATATCAGATATAAAGTAGATGATTTCGTTTATCACAGAGAAATTATTAAAATACATTCAGTGAGATTAAAGAAGTGACTCTCTTGATAGTATGCAATCTCTTGCAATAAGATAAAAAATATCTAATAGGAGAATTTGAATTTAAAAAATAATGAGAGAAGATTTCTTTAGTGAGATGTTTTCTTTTGAAATATTTATAAAAAATAAATAAAAAAATAAAACAATTTTTTATTTATAAACTGATTTTAGTTTATAAAAATACTTATTTCACTTGTTTTCTTCTAAAAGTGTTTGTCAAAAGTTTATTTAAACAAATATCCACTTATTGTTCTTTTAAAAGAAGTACACAAAGTAAATTGTAGTCATAATTTTTATGATACAAAATGTAGCTAGCTAATGTCTTGAACCTTGGATCCATGCATCTGTTGGTATGGAAAACTCATATCACCCTAAACTTTAACTGTATTTATTTTTTAAGAATTTAATTGAAATATATTTATTATATAAAATTATTTAATATTATTAACTAATATTAAATTTTCATTACCTAAAAATTATTAAATTTAATAATAATTTTTAATAAAATATTATAATTAATTAGTTAGTAAATTAAATTCATTTTCAAACAAAAAATGTACCTAATTAAATTCAATGGGTACAACAAATATAGTCAAACTAAGCCTACTTTAGCGAAGGTGACTCGGCTATGTAGTCCAGTCTGTGTAATCTTCACTGTACAGGAAGACAAATTTTGGAAATTTACATTTTTTTTAATGTACTTGGTCTATAAAAGATCAATTAATAAGAATTATACATGATTTTTTGTGTTGTATGAATGTATTAGATTGTATGAGTATACAACTTTACAACCTCATTTATCAATAAAAAAATTATTACAATGAAAAAAGGAAATAAAAACTCTTTATATGCTAATAAGTATATTTAGATTTATAAAGACAAGTTGTACCATCTTACTTAATAAAATTTATGATTTTCTTTCAATTGTTCAAATTTGTTTTGAGATTATTGGATAAAATTTTCCCTCAATACTTCAACACTCCATGAAAATAATGGTTTTGTTTGAAGTGTGAACACTTTAACCTCTTATTCTATTCCATTCCATTTCTCATTGAAATTGTTGTTGTTAGTAGGCCCATTCAGTACTTGCATGTATGAGCTTTGTTGAATTTTCCTCTTCCACACTACCACCCCAGTTTCAAGGCATGAATGCGTTTTATTCACTATCACCTTAGTTAGAAAATCTTAGCATTGAGACTATGATTAAATAATGGCCTTAATTAACAAATTTAGAGAGGTCTTCTGCCACACTACAGTTCAAAGCCCTTAGTTAGAAAACCTATATATATACACATACATAGATAGGTTAGAATTTTTGGCAGGAGTCTATTATTTAGCCTACAACAAACTCAAGTCAACCTAGATCTTTCAGTACGTTTTTATAAAAGTTTATTTGGTTGAAAATATCTAACTTTAGTTAATTAAAAGTCTTTTAGACCTCAAAGGTCAGCATAAATAATATTTTTTCGTTAATATTATTCTATTAAATTTGTTATAATGTACTAAAATCATATATTTAATTACCTTTATTAATTATTAAATAAGTTAATCTATGTGAAAAGATCAAATAAGATTGTTTAAAAATAAATGTATATTTTCTTTAATGATCTTCTTAAAAAATAGAATTTTAAATAATTAATTTATCATGATGTACTGTATATACTTAATTATTTATAAATAAATTGGATTATAACGTATTTAGCGGATATGGACACATACATAACATTAATACTATATACGAAACAGACCCTTTAACACGTTATTATTATAAATTATACTATATTACATTATTTTAAATTATATGATAGGAGATCGTCATCATTGAAAAAGAACACTTTATTTAAAGTTTATTTATAAACAAATTAACAACTTTAAAAAATATTCATTATATGAAAATATAATAAGAGATTAAATAAAAACATTTCCAATAATATACATAATTTAAATATCCCTCCCCGAGACACACAGACAGAAGAAGATCCATTAACCGTCCCGCTCGGACAGTTAATGATGAAAGATGACACCAACTCTCAGGAGTCAGAAGACTCTGAGAAAAAAGAACAGAGACTGC
>Ga0209489_102820_pt1 | contig 34739 bp, 13 predicted proteins | sample SiratrowhiteBW_FD_187527 | JGI IMG/M metagenome (GOLD analysis project Ga0209489, IMG submission 187527) | Root nodule microbial communities of legume samples collected from California, USA - Siratro white BW (SPAdes) (version 2) | ecosystem: Host-associated > Plants > Roots > Nodule | place... | reverse complement strand
TATATATATATATTAAGTGAAACTTTGAAATCACAATATCTCTTGAACAAACTTAGAGTAGAAATAACAATATAGCATAAGTTAGTCTCTCATGTATACAAGAATAAAAATTCTATCTATTTTGATCATAGTATATTATAGGAACAAAAACATAGCAACCTCTGACATTCTTTTTCCGTTTATTTTATCTATATTTTTTAGAATTATAATAAATAATATTTTCTTTTAATTAAAATTATTTATAATTTTCTAGCAAGTTGTTTATTTTGCTCCTTTGAAATTTTATATATTGATTTATTTTCTCGTAATTAACTGAAAATAATAATTATTCTTCGTTTGACAAATAAAAAGTAGTTTTTCTTCCACAAGTAATAAACAGAGTGAATAAATCCAAAAGTTAACAAAAAGGATTATCTCACAGATTTTGCATATTTTGAAGAGCGTTGTGCATAAGTAAGAACAACTATAAATGTTCATTATCTGACTTTTATTGTCTTCTTAAGAAACATAGCATAGCACGTTTAAGTAATAGAGGAGATGAGGTGTGTGGGTTCAGAAAAGAAACATTACAAACATCATAAGAGTGATAATTTTTCCATAAAGGAAAATAAAAAAAAATTAAAGGATCGTCTGTGTAAAATCAAATTAGGATCATAAATTCCGCAACAATCAGAAATATGTGATTAAAATTAAGGATTTGGTGTAAGAAAAATTCGTTGCATGGATAATTCTTAGAAAATTTGTTAAGAAATTGATCATCATAGTAACTTACAACCAATAATTAAGTCATAAATAATTAATATCCAACAATAAGAAATGTGGGTGTCAAAAACTAATACAAATTGAAAGAGATTCTTTGTTAAAGTGTACTTTTTTATAAAAGATTTAAAAAAAAATAGAACATAAAGGTCCAAAATCGTTAAAAAAAATTAGAACATAAAGGTCCAAAATGGTTCACAACAAATGATTTATGTGAAATTTTGTTGGAAAAGTTAAGAAACAATGACATTCAAAAAGTGGAAGCAAAATTAATTCCATCTTCCTCTCTATAATTAAAAGCATAGGCTCTACATATTTTCCATGCACCATATAATAAATTGGGCAAAGTAGGATATATGGGAAAAAATTAACCAAAATTCCAATATGGGAAACGTGCAATGAGAAGGAAAAACTCATAACTTAGTCTAGTAAAAAACAATAATTCTACTGACAGGTGACACCTCGTGAAAAATATACATATAAAAAAGCTCATTGTTATTCGTGAAAGATAGACTAAGATTCAAAAATTTTCTCTAGCATATGAAATAACATTTCGTGTTATTTAACAAAGTTGTTCTATTTGGCAATGGATTAAATAACTCAAGTGGGTATAAGAAAAATGTCTTTTCTATTTTTTTCAAATGATTCTTTATATTCTTATAATCAAGTTCATTTATATATTATCATATTCATATATTTCTTCCTATTATTTCATAATATTTAAAGTATGGTAAATAAATTGGAAAAATGAGAGAAAGTTGTTAGTAGTTTATCTATAGGTAACATCTTTTGGTTAATCTTAAAAAAAAATAACAGTAGTTTGATTCGAAATATTGATCATATAAATCATTGTAGGTTAGTGTCATAATTCATACAAAGTACATAAACTCTCTATCTTGATTTGAATAGAAAAAAAAATTAAATATGGAATGACTTCAGTATTTCTAAAAAGCGATAGATACTTCGTCCTATGTCTAGTCATACAAGTTAATGTAGGTCAGTCATAACCTACTCGAGGATACACAACCCTTCAATATCGAGCTAAAAAGATTTAAGTGAAGAATCATCACATCCCAACATTCAAGAACATCTCATAAGAAGCATGAGGGATTTAATTAGATATACATTGTCACTCATAAATTCTGCACACATGACTCAAATGATCTTACAGGAAAAAAATCAGTTGTTGATATGACAACCGCAAATCCCTTCATAGAGTTCTTGTACCACGTTATGCAATTGTTGCTTGATGAGATACCTTAGTAGTGGCAAAGAGAAACCACACAAAAACAAATAATCTTCAATCATAGTAAAATGGGAAGTATTTATTTGTATAACCTTAGCTTGATCTGGAACAGTTAGTTCAATGTCATTAGCTGAATACCTAATATAAGAGATCATTTAAGACTGAGTGTTTTCTAGTATAGGATCGATATTTCCTCTAACAAAACTAAAGACGTTGACAATACTCTTGGATAATAGAATAATGATTTCTTCATTGTTTTGTGCTAGACAACTTGGAGAAGAGATCAATAGTACATTATGTTCCATTTTGCGGCATACATCAACTTAAAAAATACAAACAATTGAGCTAGAGATTTAACATTGGTTAAATAATGTAAAAGATAAGGATTTCTTGCTTGAAAGTTAATTGAGACTTGACCTATGACAAGTTAAGAATCACTTATCACCTTGAGGGACCTCATGCCCATTTCCCTAACAAGAGGCATTCCAATGATTAAGGTTTCATATTTGGCTTGGTTGTTGCTATTTCAGCTATGTTTCGTTAATTTTTCATCGATTTTGAAAATATATGTAGAGATAGGATAAATTTTTGTCTTATATTATAATATTTTGAGACTAGACTAAAACACTCAATTATATTTGTATGTAGCCTCGTAAGATTGAAAGCTTATAGGAAAGGTCTCTCCAAATTTTTAAATTGTTTCATTATATCAAATATAATTATGTTTTCTTTACCCATATGCTTTTCCCCATTATCATGGGGCAATATCTAAGCATTTCAATCACATACTTCCTAATTTGATACTTCATCAATAACCAAATATTAAAGTCGATTAGTAAAAATATAAAGTGATTCATAATTTAAATCAACCATTAATATCAATGTCATATAACAGTATAAAGTTATTCATAATTTAGATTTGATTAGTGACACTTTTAAAATGAAATAAACCATATTAAAAAGTAACCGTCTATAGCCTCCACCAATAAAATTTATGCATACTTTCCTTCGTCATTACACAATGATATAGCGCATTTTGATCCGATCGAACAATTTCACAATCCTATGCAATTACATATAAGCTCGGCACATAGTGTTTGTTTCCAAAGTATATTTTTTTTATTGGTAAGAATTGAACATAGATTCATGCAGATTCATGTTGGGTGTAAATTTTTTACGGGCTGTGACAAATCAAATACCAATATATCCATTAACGTACTCCTGCCAAAAATTGTATGAAAAACTAAAACGCTACAATGACATTGCACCTACCATGCACGTCAAACAATTTTATTGATCTTCTTCATGAACTATTAGGGAAGTTTAGACTATAGCTGCCTATATTAGATACATATAGGGAGGAGAAAAATAATATTTGAAGGAAATCTATAGTAGTGAAACTAAGAGTAATTTAAAGATAACTCATAAACCATGCTTTGTGTTTCCATTGAATTTTCGCTTTAATTTCTATATGATTCATGACTTTATCAATTTGGAAAACAACAGAAACCAAGTTAGTAATGAAACTTTGAATAATTAGTATTGTGTATGGAAGAACATATTTACGAGGAGGATAATATTGGTTCAGATCTGACACCAACACATGCATTCACTTTCCCACCACCATGCTAAAGAGAGTTAAAAGGATGTCATCAATTCAACTCCATCTCTTCAAATACCCTCCTCGGAGTCAGAACAACAGTGACGATTTCCAAACTTCCATTTCCGGTAAAAGTGGGGGAAAAGTTTTTCTACTCTTGTTGGATCTTAGAATAGCCACTGGAAAGCTCTTCCTTGGAGTAGAAACAATATCTTCAGGGTTTGGATAGTTAGATGATTTGTGTTGGGATTCTAAATTGATGAATATTCCTTTACAACATTTTAGCCAAAAAATAATAAGTAAAAAGATTTTATTAAAAAATATGTGACATATAATATCACCAATACCTTAACATACTAATATTATTTGTTTTTTTTTTTTTCTTTTCATTTACTCAAATCACAATATAAGGTTGCACAATAGGCTGCTATAAAGTAGCACAAATCAAACTTGTTTTATGCTCCTCCAATCAAGTATACAAAGAAAATAGTTAATCAGATAATGGAGAATGGAAAGCCTATCATTCACCTTTGCTGTATTTATATATTCATCCTGAGAGGAAAGTTGTCATTCAACATTTTGGAACCAAATTTACATATCTGTTTGGAGCATATTTGTTTATAGGTAAGCTAAGTGATGTGTGTTGAGGTGTAGCTGGCCAACTGTGTGGGATTATCTAGTAATAATGACTTATATATAACTTTCCTTAAGTTGTTGCTCTAAGGATAATATATAGCTCAAGCACATAAAAAAGATAATAGCATATACTCATGAACATTTGATAAACAAAGACAAATTAGTTTATGGTATATTATAAAATTAATTAGTGTTGGATGTTAAGGTTCGATATTCGAACATTATGAATCTATATCATCATTATTATATAAAGGAAACACATTTTTTAACTGTTTTTAATGTATGTCGCATTAGACAAACTTAATTTTAATAAAATAAATAAATTTATTATTTAATAAAATAGGTACTTACAACTTTTCCACTCGACAGTAATTACATAAATTTCCACTTAAAACAAGACTACCAGATATTTTTTAATTATTCTTACAAAATTATTTTTTAAACTATCATTTTAGTATAAGGACAGATAGATAGGAACATAATTTTGGACTAAAATACTTCGTACCGGTTAAATTGTCATGCCAAAAATATTATCTTTAAACAGGTAGTTGACCGGTGAGGACCTGTTTTTACTCAATAATAACAAGAAAAGATCTTATTAAAAGATAAATATTTATTTTACATAATTAAAAATTATAACAAAAGACTACTAGTTAATGCATAAATTACATTATAATTAAAATTTATAATAAATATCTTTAAATATATAAATCATCTTTTAGATTTACAATGAATAATTTAAATTGATATATAATTATTATTTTTAATTGTTACAATTCAAGTATGTATGCGTGTGTTTTTATAGAAAATCTATCGATAAAAGTAGGGCAGCCTTTAAAAATAGAGAATTTTTTTCACAAATTGTGAAGATAATTTGAGTTCAAAAGAGAACGAGTCTCTGGTGAGGATAATGGAAATTTATAAATTCTAATTTATGATATAAGTTAATCACTTGTTAATATCCCGTTTTTGCGTATATTTAATTCTCTCTTTTGGAGATCATTTCTATTAGTTGAATGTTCGTGAGACCAACATGTGGCTACCTATCCCATAACAGAAAACACCTGAAGATGAAAAAATTCTTCCACCAGAGCTTGCACAAGTGAATTGTTTGATACTCCCGACGCTAGTTAATCATTAATGATAGTTCTTACATTCAATTCAACGGTGTATTTACATTAAATTTAAGCAATTTTACGAAAATAAATGAGTTATCCAGATTTGATGATGACATCAGTTTAATAAAGACAAAATCCCTCAATTTATCTTCATAAAAATTTAGACTACCTGGTCATTTTCGAAGTAATTTTGGGTGAATGACTACCATTTACGCATGCAAACTACATAAATTAGAATTTATAGTTCAAAATGTTGGGCAGTTGAGACCTCCATCGTCCAGTTTGAAATAATCAACAATGGGACTTTAGCATCTTACGGTTCCACGTCTTTCTCACTACTCTTCTGAAAACCATACAACTGTCTCCTGTAATTACATTTAACCAGTAAAATAAAGTGAATCGCACATAACTGTCTAACTATTGAGTCACTAACCAACGTCTTATGGCACAAACACCAAATAATTTTCCCCGAAGAAACGAAGAAAATAAAATTAAAGGCCTAACAATGCTCCCAGATTGTGTGTGAGGAAGAGCTGCAAAGGAGCTAAAGTAAGCAAACAAATGGCCAAGAGAAAAAAATCCAGAGGTAGAAAAGCAGCATACATATTAAAGACAACAATTCTGAGTCAAATATAAACGATAGAGTTGGCAGTCAAATTAAAATAATTGCACTAAGCCTTCTGAACCTTTTCCACATACGCCTGCAAACAGAAAGAGAAGAATTGTGAGACTAGTTGTAAAAGCCACAGCTAAACAAATTGCCATGAGGCTGATCTAGACTCAGGTCAACATAGATCTTCGTCGCGCATGATAGCATAACTAGACCATCAGCAACAATCGTCATCAAACAGAGTTCAGAATCGTAGAGGTCAATTAAGTTGCACCAGTCTGATGAATTCAGGAAGGCTTCGATGGATAAACGTAAAAGGTTAATTTGAAATACTTGTTCATTCTTAATAGACAACATAAAAAACCAGTAAATTGTTAGATTGACAACAAAAAAAAAAAAACAAGAACAATTTCAAAAACAGGTCCTCAGACTAAGTTTCATCAAAGATTAGACAGTATTCTTAGTGATGAAATTTTGCCACACACGAAAACCTTCTGGAAGCAAATTTCTCATGTAAAAATCCTATATTTTTTAGCAACTTCAGATAAACACCCAAGCCTACCAGAAAAATTCAACGATTAGCTTCATCAATATTAGCTTTCATCGACAGAAGTAAAATGGGGGGAGATGACTGGAACTCTTAAAAAACATAACGGAATGTGTAAGCTAACCAACACTAACCTGTACAAGTTTGTTAAGCTTTGGTTTTGAAAATGACAAATAGTTGTCAATTTTCTCTTGTGTCTGAGGAATATTGGCCCCCTGCATGGAACTAGTTACTTTATCAACAACTTTCTTCACGATTGTTTTATAATCATCTTTATTGATTTGACCTTCTTTCCATGTTGGTTTCAGAAGCTCCTTAACAAACTCAACCAGTGCAAATTTAAATGCACGAATCCCCTTCAAATCCTTTGTTTTCTTGGCCTCATCAAGACCTCCAGTTTGCTCCATGTTTTCCAAAGGACCGTTCACTTTGGTACTTTTAGGATCATCTCTAGATTTGTGTCTTTCCTCAGGTAACACTTCCTTGTTATTATCCTTATCAACTCCCGTGTTTTGACCTGGTTGCAACTGGATTAGAGTATCCCTCTTGACTAGTTCTTCTGAGCCAGCAGCCTTGGAAGAATCACCATGATTTTGTGTTGATGTGTTGGACAACTGTGATGGAATTTCCAGTACGTCTTCTGCAACTCTTTTACTTGGAGGAATGGATGGGGGTACCCCACTTGCAACAGCACTCTTCGGATCAACACTATCAGACATTGGATCATACTGCTTCGGGAGTCCAACAGCAGGATCAGGATGGATGAATGTATTGGAAACTGGCACAGCAGGATCAGGGCGGATGAATGTATTGGAAACAGGCATAGCAGACACCTCAGCTTTTGCTAGGGAGGATGTGTCCTTGGCATAGTGAGAATTTAAAGCAGCATAAAGTTGTGGCAGCTGCTGCCCTGTCCCAAGGATATGGGCCAGAGAGGCTGAGAGATTGGTCAGCTGAGCAAGCTGTTCTTGGCCTACCAGATTCTCAGTGGGAGGAGGATTTCTTGAACTAACTTGTGATAAGCCTGCATCCATGATATTTGGTTCAGCAGTGTATTTTTTCTCAGTAGAGACTTCCTGGTTTGGCATACCATCAACAATTCCTCCCTTTGAAGGTAGAATTGAAACTGGTACCTGACTTTGCCCAACTGCTTGCAAGCCTGAAGAATGCAAAGGATTCAAACTCTCTGCATTCTGATTAATGCCTTGTCCTGGAAGAAACATAAGTTGAAAAGTTTAAATCTATGCATGAATCAGTAGATTTGTTTGTCACATTTATCATTGCATGTCAATTAAATATTTTGGGTTTCAATAGCAGGATAGAAGATTTTTCAATTCACAAGGAATGACAATCAAATGAACATCAAATAGATAAGTACCTGCAGCAATTTGTATTCTATCACGTTCAGAGGTGGCTAAATACGTACCACCTTGTTTTACCCCACGCTTATTTTGTTCATGCTTTTCTTCAATGCTGTTGGAAGATCCCACCCTGTAATGCCAATCAGGAGACATTTTTGTATCACCCAACCATATGTCTGTACCTATTGACTGGGAAACATGAACGTTGGTAGCAGTATTTCCCGATACCCAACTGTCAACTTCCTTCTTATCACTTGAAAAGGGCTGCTCACCATGCATTCTGCTCTTATCCAAACTATGACTCCATCCATACCTTGTAGGTAAAGGAGTGAATCCTGGCTCCGCAGCACCAACATTTTCGCTTTTGTCCTCAACCATCTTTGCTGAATCAGAGACAGCAACTGTATCATTCCACTTTGGACTGTCCCAAACTTTTTCTGCATCAGCCTTGTTACCATCAGAACCCCACCTATCATCCCTTGGCCTTCTATTAGGACTATCTGAATCACTCAATTTCGGTCTATCCAGCCTATGGTGATCTCCCACAGGATTGCTTGCCCACCTATCATCTCTTAATCTTCTATTAGGGCTCCTACATGCTTGCCTATCATGAGAAAACCTACAATATTTACCATTACGACAATTTCCATTAGCAAAAAATTTGCAAAGAGTATCACCACTCCGGCTTGGTCCATGTCCGCCTCCCTGCTCAAAAGAACTATCTCTATGCCTTCTATCAGTTTCCCTCTCTCTATTTAATTCATCCACAGAAACTTTAACATGTCCATCCGAATTGTCATGATGCACAAACTTGCATGATGCTCCCATTCTACACCTACCCTTTGCAAAATTAGTACAAGCTTCATTAGATCTCCCACTCTTAAGAGAATAGTCTCTACCCTCATGGGGAACAGGATATCTAGGAGCTCCATCTTCCCTGCTCTTATTTTCCCAACTATCCTCATGATTTTGACTATCATGAAGAAAGTGGCAATGGCTGCCTCTTCTGCATTTACCAGCAGCAAAGTCTCTACATGGTTGTGTCGATCCTCCAGCCCGCATTCTATTTCTGTCATTGACTCCTGAATCCCACCTAAAACCATGAGGAGGGCTCCTGCTTCGACTCCTAGTAATGGGCATAATCCAAAGGTAGACAATTAACGAAACAAACAGCAGCTAGAAATAGAACAATGACCATAGTATTATCACTAATATCTTTTGACATGAAATTTGGTAGGCAAAGAGTGAACATTTGAAAATAAAGACTACTTTTTTTTTTGTAAAGATCTAAAATAGAACGCAATCAGAAAGTTCTAGGATGCGCTAAAACTTAAAGCAAATAATGAGAAACAAGCTCTTCAGAAATACAAACATTGGCCCCATCTTAAAGAAGGAAGAGAAAATGGTAAAGGCAAGAATGACTTCAGTACAAAAAGCTCTTCTGTAAAATCCTAAAACTGCACCTTCTGACATTAGTTGATAAGAAAATAAATAAATAAATACAAGACTATTAGCTATTGCATATGGATTAAAGAAAAACTAGATGTCATAAAACGGCCACTGATGCTAAACTAAGAAGTGGGCATGATTTCTTTCACCATGTGTCTAACAAAGAAAACAGAGTATAAGGGAAAAATGTTCAAGTATTAAGACAACACAGAAACTTTTTTGATAGCTAAGTACAGAAATATTATTTGTCCCAACAACACTGCTGAGGAAGGCTTAGAGGTGTCACAGCTTTCTCCTGAGAGCATACAGCTCCTAAATTAAACACAACAAACATATACTGTAGGACCTTTTGAACACATGCAATTTATAATATACACAACCAAGTTTATTTACAGTATGCTCTCACAACAAAACATCAGATGAACACTTAAATATAAAGTTTCAATCAATATTCAGCAAATAGGATCAGCAGAGACACACCAAGAACAGAAACAAACCTGACTGACCTGCTCCAACCATTTTTAGGAGATTGACTATGTCTCTTAGGTTTCCATTCCTCAGATCCAGGAGAAATTTTTTTGCTGTAGCTTCCACCCTCATCCCATTCCATTGTTGCATCCAAACCTCCATAGTCTTTATTTATAACATCATCCTTATGTGAACCTCTGCCTCCGGAAAAAGGTTCCTTGGATGAAAATCCCATAGCAGGCTTTAATTTATCACTTCCTTCCAAATACGACCACTTTGAACTATTGCTACCAGCAACATCTGCAGAGGACCACCCAGACCGTAATTGCTTACTATTATCAGGTGAAAATTCAGGATCAACTCTCAAATCCCACTTTGAAGAGCGCTTTTTGCCACTTCCGCTCATGTCACTTGCCAAAACTGTAATGCTTCACTTTGACAAATGCAGTGTACTCTGAATTAACAAAACATATAAATCACAAGATTCCTAAGATTATATCCTCAATCTTCTACTATTATTTTTTTCATTAAAGTACTACAACATGCTACCAGACATGAAAGATAGAAATTATAAAGTGAATGAAAGACTTCCATTGTATGCAAAACAATAAGTATCAAGCTAGAGCGTGTTAGTTCAGTTTACAGAGCATATATTGTACCAATGTGTTCAGATGCAAGGATTTAATCCCCTCCCAATGCACTTCTAACTCTCTTCCATCTGCCCCAAGCCCCTTAATGGGGTTCCCATAGGTCCATCTAAGTGGTGGGAAGATTTAATAAGAGCCTAATCTAACTTCAGATGAACCGTTCAAGACATGTATAAGTGACCTTTTCCAACAGGAATGAATCAATAGAAAAGTTTTGCTTTAAAAATTATTTACACCTTCATGTTTTGCTTTAAAAATTATAACAAATGGAGACAAGTTGTAGATATTTCCAGTCCTTTTGAATTTCAAACCTAATAAGCAAGTGAATTGAAACTCTTTTGGTTGCCCATCTTAATGCGAAAATTAAAATTACAACCTTTCACTCGTCCTCTCAACTTTCACATCCTATTTACCAAGTTCATATCAAGTGAGATCTAAAGATAAATTGGGAGATATACCATTTTTATCCAAGCAAGAAAGAGCTGAACTTGTAATCATAAATAGAACAAAATTCACTGACTCAACAGTTCCACACGAAAAAAAAAAAAAAAAAGCACTGTTGTAGATCCATGAAAGGATTTAGTTATGTCAGTTGGGTATAATGCCTTCCAAATAAGATAAGGCCTAATAGTGTAGTCGATTAAATAATGCTAACCTTATTTACTATATTACAATGCAAATAGCTACTTGGTATGTGAGATAGTGATTAACTCTGTAATTCGCAAAAGTCATTTTAAACAATTATTAAATATATTCAGAAAATTAAAATTAAAATTGCCCAATGAGTTATAAAAAATTAATAGATGGGGCAAACTTCTTCAACTTAAGAGGAAGAAATCCTCCTTCCATGGAAGAAGGCTGCTAGTTACATCCATGAAAGGAAAATTATTATTATTATTATAATTATTATTATTATTGTTGTTATTATTGTTGTGGTTATTATTATTGCTGAAGTTATCATTATTATTATTATTATGATGATGATGATGATGCTAGCCCAATGTATAGCTTTATATTCTATCCCATTTCCCCACATCTAATCAGAAGTAGATGAATAGGGCACATATTCGAAAAGTAACCTTATAACTGCCAGTCAGGTCATTCGAAGATGTAAGCCTCCACCGATGACACAAAATTAACGAGGAAGAGAGCAAACATTGACAATGGTGGTCAAAGTCAAGAGGCAATAATAATCAGGATAATTGAAGGTGTGGGAGATGCGTCGAGGTTAAATGAATATCCTATCGGGTCATGTCAAATCCTAAGGAAAGGATACATTTATATGGTTGCATTGAGAAAAAAATTTCAACTATATTCTACCAACTATCATTCTGATGTGACAAACACCTACTAAGGCTCTACAATGTTAGCTTATACCATCAAGTCTTCCTTGTGTAATATGTCAGATACAGCCTAAGAATTTCTTAATGATGCATAAAACTTTTAGAAATAGTCTTCTTGGTCATCTGTAACTAACTGGTTCAATAATTAAAGATAACATCCGCCAAGGCCTCAAAATTGATATCAAATCTATTTCAACAGATTCGAATCTTCAAATAGGCAAATACAAGACTCTAGCTCTTCCAAACAATCTTCCAGAGACTATGTCTATTCTCCAAAAGCCATGAAGATGGAAATGGTATAGCATTTTTACAACTCTTGGAAATCCCACACTGACTAGAAATACAACCGAATTTATAAGATTTAATCCATCTCATAAATATTTCAAAACACTCAACCATTGGTCACTCAAAAAGTAGAGCAAAGCTACAATGTGGATTGCATTGATTTTCTTCAATGTTTGTTCTTGATGTCAAATGGGCACTGGTGTATCTAGTAAAACAAAATATATAAGGTGGAACATCCTTTCCCTTTCTCGAACTAGTCAATGGTTTATTTATTCCTCTGCTATCTCAGAATATATTGAAAATTCCTCCACTTCAAAACTATTCAATATTGAATTGATTTGTGTGCTAAATATCTCATATTGCTCCTGTGGAAGGATCAAATGCCATTGGAAACCCATTTACACCAGCTACTTTGACAGTTTGACTGAACTTGGTAACACCTCCACGCATTGATCACATGAAATTACTGCAGAAAAATTGTATCTAATATTAGCACTTGGAATAATGTACTCTTGCTGAGACACAGAACTAAAGCACACAGGAGACTCCCAACCCTACTACACAACTACCTAATGTCTCGGATATTCGTAATCCAGCTAATTCTATGGGTGAAAGCCTAAAAAAGACTCCTGCTTCAGGGATAGAAAAAGGGTCTAAAGATGTAATGGAACAGCAACATGTAGGAGTGACCAAGTAAGTTTCTTTCCAATAACATCAGTTAAATATATTTTAGGCAACTGTAGCATAAGAAATTAATTTCACACTATAGTAGAGGCAAGGGCACAAGGCTAAAACAGAAAACAAATATCACGATCAAGGCCTGTAGCCCAATACTAAAACCAAGTAAATCTTATCCAAAATAAAGCACCAGAATGCTCATTATAAAATGGAACAGATACAACCAACCAGATAGTCCATCACAAGAAAATGCAACGATAAAAAGGTCTTTCTCATGCATTGTTAGTCTAAACCAAAGCATAGCTTTAGAGATTCCCCACTAAGAAAAGAGAATCTATTAAGCTTTAAGAAGATACTGTCACCACAACTACAAAGATTCCCCATTCTCATGTCATTCTTTCAATGCCAAGGGGTAACATCTAGAGCCCCTGACTAGGATACTGTCATATTCCTCACAAATATAGTGACCATAGAGGCTACCAAAGAAATAAGCAAATGAGGAAGTTACTTACTCCAACACAGGAAGAGTGATTAATAGTATTGTAAGAGCAAGAAGAAGGACCTAGTTATCATGAGTATCCGTATGATTTTTCTCTTATTGAGTGTTTTTTCCCTAACTGTTAATAGTTCTTTCTACGGCTGGTATCATCCTTCATATACAATTCCGTTTTCTAGCTTCCGTTTCTGTTAACCGGTAGTCACATCAGACTCACGGTAGTTTTCACCGTAAACGACATTGATAACACTATGAATCCTAACGTATACAAAAAAGAACAGAAACACAAGATCGAATATCACACATTCAAATTCGAGCACTGAGGCTCGAAAACAAACAAAAGTAAGATAAATTAGGTTTCAAGCAAGCTCCAAATTGAAATCACAGAAGACAAATAAACCCTAAATAAGAAGCGTAAGGGCAAAAGCATAGTAAGGTTGAGAGAAGACTCACTCGTTAGTGGTGAACAGAACGCGGAGAGCGAAACCCTAGAGTGGAGCTTGTGATTGTGCTATGTCTAAGCTGAGACAAAGAATGAGCTTCGCTTGGCTTCTCTTTCCTCTGCAAATATCTGCGGGATTTGATTTTTTTTTTTCTATTTTTACTTTCTCTCCTTTGTTTTTTCTCATCTATTCTAGTCTCTCTTCTGTATTAACATACTGTACTAAATGGAGAGATTTTTTTATTTTTTTTTAACAAGACGAGTATCTAACTTTTCTTCTTAAAAATTTTATTTAGAAAAGGTTTAAATTATTTTTATAGTACCTATTTAACATATTTTTATTAATTAAAATGCATGAAAAATAAAAAAAAAATGTAATGTGTCTCAAACTTATTTACTTAATCTCTTTTCTGGATTTTATAATTTTTAATAAAATTTAACTAATAAAAGAGATATATTACTTTTGTTTCACTTTTTTTTTTCTTCTATTCACTTTCATCTACATACACTTCGAAAAAAAATGTCTCTGGGCTTTTTACATTTTATCGACTTGGTTTTTCATGTTTCAAATAAATAAATTAGTCTCCTAGATTTTTAAAAATATATAAATTTTATTTTTTTATACTTCAACTTAATATTTTTTTAATTATCAAATTTTAAAAATACATTAATTATCTCAAAATAAAAAAACATATTAATTCGTATAACTCAACTATTTAAAAGTGTGAAAAAATTCAAATACAGATATAAAAATATATTTTTCTCTAAAATAATTTGTTGAAACTATGTATTCTTTCTCAGAAAATTTACCATTACATTAATCTATGTCGGACACTAACCTTTAATCCTATTTTACCATTCGATTCCTTAAGCATTCCGCACATGTGTATTATTAGCATTTTAGCAGCTACGTGTACGGTAGTTTTTAGTTTAAGGAAAAAAAATACATTTTAATGTTATAACCCTCATTTTTATTATAGTATTTAATTGATTCTAAAATTTAATTCCATGTAGTTAAATTAATTACTAGAGTGAAAATTTCACATAATAAGGAAAAATTAACTATTTTAAAAAATTTACATATCTTATATTTAATTACACCTTAGTACACTTGTTTTAAATCCATATAATTTTTTGTTAAATTTAAATTCTTTACTAGATTTTTGGTATTTCCTTTCTATTATATTTTTAAAATATACTGATTTAATATTTTAAGATATATTTAAAAATTAATATATTAAAATCATTGTCTTCTAAAAGCACAGAAAAAAACACCAAAAACCTAAGAAAGAGATATGGACTCATCACTATCATATGATCAATTCATTAATGATAATTGATTGTGAATTCATTTAATAAATAATTAAGTAAAATGTGTAAACAAATTAAAAAGTTGTGATGGTTAACTCAACTAGAAACAATTTTTTTTCTTAGTTATGTTGTGATCTTTACTTTTCTTTGGAGAGTGAAAAAAGTAAGAAAAAGAAAAAGTGAAATTGTTTGAACTGAGGAAAAAAATTAAAAAATAATGAGTGAAAGATTTGAAGTAAATAGAATATTTTTTTATATATTAATATATTTTAAAAGTAATTTGATATAAAAATTAGCTTTTAAAAATATAATTTATAATTAAACAAATTTAAATAAAAGTAAAAATAAATATTATAAAACTTAATAAATAAAGAGTAATATTTCAAAAAAAATACATTAAAAAATTAATTTACAAAATATCAAAATTTAAACTATTTAATTAAATTTATATTATTTTACTATCTTTACTTTAATTATTTATTATAATAAAAAATATAGTATTAATAATTTCTTAAAAGATTTATTTGTTTTATTACGTTATTAATATTTATTTTAATTTTAATTTTATTATGTTATTAATGTATGGTTTTTGTGATATAAAAATAGCATAAATAAAAAAATAACAATAAATAAGAAAAATAAAGTATTAAGTGAACAAATCCAAATGAACATTAGTTTTGCACATTAATATGGTCAGGAAATGGTAAAAAAATATTATAAGAGTTGGTACTACAAGATGATCTTCTCTTCTTTCTAACTAATGAGGGAGCAATGCAATTTGACTTTAATTATGTAGTTGTTTATTATTGTCATTATTATTATGTTCATTTTTGTAGTCTTCATTTTTATTATCATAACTTTGTGAAAATATTGTAGGTTAATAACAATGTATGTATTTAGATTATATGTAGAGGGTAGTGTTATCATCGTAAAAGTGTTAAAAATATTTGAGAGACTAAAAAGAAACAAGATCGTGGAAGTGTTAAAGATATTTGATAGACTAAAAAAAATAAGATTTGGTTGAGATAAGAAAATGTTGTAGGTATAAAGGAACTTGATTATGTGAAGATTTGGGTAGACATGTTATGATAATGGTCTAAAGTTGGTTGAAGACTAAATTGACAAAAAAATTCTTGTTGAAATTGTTGAATAATTGGAAAAGATTAAACATGTTGATGATGAGATTGCAATTGAGGTTGTTCAAGTTTATGTGGCATGTCATACTAGTGGTAAAACAAGTGGCATGTCATACTATGGAAAATATGATTTTTGTTTTTCACCTCTCTACTAGTGTGACCAACTTGTGGTTAACACATGTCTAAATCTATTACAATGAACTTAATTTTTTACTCGTGGGTTTATCATTTCCAAACAGTTGATGACTAAATTGCATGTCATGTAAGGCATATAAACTTTTTATTGCCTTTCCATAGAGTTTTAATCACATGTTTGTGCTAGAGACGCAATAGGGACCTATCAAATAGAATTCATTGATAAAAATTCATTTTTATCAAAACCTGATATATACAAAGAATTACAAACTTTCAAAGACTAGTAAAAAACAAAGTTTGAGTTACAACCTTTCAAAGAGTTGTCAAAATACATTATGACTTACAACATACTTGATGCGAACTTGTTTGACACAAACTGAGTGCAAACTTGGAAGGAAGACAAAAGTCAGACAAAGATGATTGAAATAAAAAGTTTTATTGATTTTGAGATAAACTAAGGACTCATAAACATGCCACTACATATGCAATGAAATGTGTTCAAACTTTAAATTCATCCACTTATATGTTCTCAATGTAAAAACTCAACACCTTCACTTAACACCTTCACTTTTGAATTACCACCGAGACAATCTTAAACAATGCACTTGACTTCTCTTATTGTTTACAAGATTTTTCTATTCAACATTTCAATTAAAACTACCAATCAAGAAGATCAATGTATGTCACTAAACATAAGAATCTCTAAACTCACGTTTGAAATCTTTAAACCAATAAAAAAAAATCACTTATTAAATAAAAAAATATGCAAAACACATTAATGATTTTGACTTGTAATAAAATCTAACACCATATCAACAACTTTGTTTATATAAAGTCATAAAATAAAACAACTTTATTTATATAAAGTCATAAAATTAAACTGTATATATTAAACACGCCTTTTAATAAAAAAATAAATGTATTCTATGTTAATAAAACTTCTTCGTATTAAAAAAAAGTTAAACACATATTTAAAAGGTATTACTTATATATTTTTTGCAATGAATTTAAAATTTGTTCATAATTTTTTCAATAAATTATATCAAAATATTAAAATTTTCAATAACCTAATATTATATCTATATGTATATTTAATAACGTTTGAAAACTACTATAAAAGACAAAAACACTTGAAAAAATTTAGAAACAAATATTTATAAGAAAATGAAAAAAAAACTTCACTAAATGTAAATATATCATTTATCATTTTACTAAGTATATGCTTCATAACCTAATCTTACTTATTAGTTAAGAGAATTTATATATGGATTTTAGTCCAAATACTTGTAGTCTAATTTAATTTCACAAATTAAGGTTTAGTCTAAATATTAATGTTTTTTTTGTTTAATCCAACATAGCCGTAGACACGGTAAGCAAAGTTTTGTATTTTGGAGAGAGGGAATGGGATGGCTAACCTCCACCGACAGTGTGGTTTGTGATTGCATCCTCTCCCGCCATCAATGGCCTTCTTCACCTCACACTCAGATTGAAGGAACTAAAATTACTCTCCATCGGTGAAAACAAAACAAAAAACACCCTTCAATTTTTACACATTCCTAAAATTCATCTCAACCCACCATGAGAAAACCCACTAAACCCATTTCCACCTTCCTCCCATTCACAATCCTCAGATCCACCCTCTTCCTTCTCCTCCTCTCCATGGCGTCCCTCTTCTTCCTCTCCCTCCTCTTCTTCCTCAACCTCCACCCCCACTCCTCCGCCGCCGTGGAGATTCACCAAGCCTGCAATGCCACGCGCTTCCCCTCCCAATGCCACGCCACCCTCACCCCCAAACTCCCTTCCAACCCCACCCCTCTCCAGATCATCCATACCGCCGTCACAACCTCCTCCTACAAACTCATCACCGCGCGATCCAAGGTGCAGGCAATCCTTCGCGCCTCCGCCAACAACCGCACCCGCACCACCAACGCCAAAAGCTGCCTCCAGGTCCTCCACTACTCCCGCCACCGCAACTACCACGCCGCCACCGCTCTCTCCCGCGGCGCCACCAAGGACGCCCGCGCCTGGATGAGCGCCTCCCTCGGCTACCAGTACGGCTGCTTTAACGGCCTCAAGTACATCAATGAGACGCGCCAGGTCGCCCAAACGATGTCGTTCCTCGACTCTCTCGTCACCCTATCCAGCAACGCTCTCAGCATGCTGGTCTCCTACGACCTCTTCGGAAACGACACCGCATCGTGGAGGCCCCCGATGACGGAGCGCGACGGCTTCTGGGAGCCCTCCGGGACTGGGGAACTCAGCGCGATACCCAAGATACCGGAGAAATTGACGGCGGACGCTGTGGTGTGTAAGAGTGGAGGGTGTTACAAGACGGTGATGGAAGCGGTTAACGCGGCGCCGGATTACTCTGAAAGGAGGTTTGTGATATATATAAAGGAAGGGGTTTATAAAGAGAGGGTGAGGGTTCCGATGAGGAAGAAGAATGTGGTGTTCTTGGGAGATGGCATGGGTAAGACTGTGATCACGGGATCTGCTAACGTGGGCCAGCCCGGCGTCACCACTTACAACTCTGCCACCGTTGGTCAGTTTCTTTCTTTTCTGTCTTTAAGGTTTACATGCTTTTCTTTCTGTCTGCCTTTTGAGTTTCATGTTTTTTAATGTTACTGCAATTTCACTTTTGAGTTCAGGATTCTTTTTCAATAAATTAGAATTTTTCTTTGCTATAATTAAAGTTTGTATTAAAAGATATTGCCATAAAACACTTATCTGATTACAGAACATAAGGAACTATGCCTATGTTTTTTTTTTTTCCCTATCCTAAGTTCAGCGAAAAATAGCACTTGTTTATGTGGGAAATGTAAAAATTATTTGAAGGATTTCTGATATGAGTTAATGATTTAATATGGCAGGGGTTGCTGGGGATGGATTTATGGCAAAGGATCTGACAATTCAGAACACGGCTGGTGCTAATGCTCACCAAGCAGTGGCCTTCAGATCAGACAGTGATCTTTCTGTGATTGAAAACTGTGAATTCATAGGCAACCAAGATACTCTCTATGCTCATTCCCTGCGTCAGTTTTATAAATCTTGCCGCATACTAGGCAACGTGGACTTCATCTTTGGGAACTCTGCAGCAATCTTCCAAGACTGTGAAATCCTAGTCCAGCCTCGGCAAGACAGACCAGAGAAGGGTGAGAGCAATGCTGTTACTGCACATGGTAGGACAGACCCTGCTCAGTCAACGGGATTTGTTTTCCATAACTGTACCATTAATGGTACCGAGGAATACATGGCATTGTATTATAGCAAACCTAGTGTTCACAGAAACTATCTGGGGAGGCCATGGAAGGAGTATTCTAGAACAGTTTTCATCCGTTCATTCTTGGAAGCCCTTATCACACCGGATGGATGGATGCCATGGACGGGGGATTTTGCTTTGAAAACGCTTTATTATGGGGAATTTGGGAACTCAGGACCTGGTTCAGATCGGAGTCAGAGAGTGCCCTGGAGTAACGAGGTGCCAGCCGAGCACGTGTTGTCGTATTCAGTGCCGAGTTTCATTCAAGGAGATGATTGGAATCAGCGTTTCAGTCATTAGGCCGTCCTAGGAGTGACCACGGAGTGGGGAATAGGAAGAGGGACCACAGAGTGAGGAATGGGATGGGAGGAGGGATCATCTTAGTAAGTGGGGAATTTTTTCTCATCCACTTAGGAACAGCCAATACAATGAAGATGTCCAAAGAATACAAATCCCATGTCAGTTGTATAGGCAGATGCTGAGGGTCGATACTCGATCCTACTCATTTTATTCTGTACTCCCTCAATTCAATATATTTATATTTTTTCCAGTGATTTTGGAGATTCTGCATCAATTATCAATCAGAGATATCACTGTATGAGTGAAACTAAACTTCATTTTACTAATCAGGTTTTATGAGAATGACTTAAACTCAATTCTCTAAGTGTTTATCAAAAGTGGTTTTTATAAAATTTTAAATTGATAAAGAAACACTACTACATTTCCAAAAAAAATCTCCTTCTGTATAACTAGGAAAATAGGATAGGGAAGGAAAACCCATTATAGGCACAATGGTCATTATAATCTTTGATCTTCAGCAATTTATAGAGCTGTTTGGAGGACAAGACCTCATCACTAAAAAGCTTTTGCAGCACATTAGCTACATGAGAAAATGGCAATGATTTCTTTTTGAATATAAACCCTACCCGTTTTTTCAAAGAACTTAATTATTTTATTCCATTTTATGCGGTCCCCATATTCACATTAAGACGATGGACTAACGTGAAAGTGCTTGCACTTAAATGTTGTCAACCAGTGTCCATAGACCACTTGGCACCCTAAGAACCGACTTTGCTGGCATATCATGTGAAATTTTTAATGTTATAGTTAGATCTATCTCCCGACATGATGTACTTTTTAATGAGTTGAACAAATCTAGCAGGCAGTCACATTCTGTCAAAGGGTCTTATGACGTTTTGAAAGCAGTTCACTTGTCTACCTTTCATTGGCTGATACGATGATTAGATTACATTTTGGACATCATCGTACGTCTATGGAATGGGCCTTCAATTTAGTTCTCCAATTAAAAAGTAAAATCTTATTGTCTTCATATAACTAAAAATAATAGTAAAGGTTTTGTTACTAAACCCTATTAACTGTTGCGTCTTACTGTTTGGTTTAGCTTAGGATTAGTTAACAGAAACAAATCAACCACGTGTATAAGATATTAGGAATACACTGATGATTTATCGACCTGAATTTGTCCTGAAATTGGTTGTCTGTTGTAGGTTAGAGAAGAATGAAGAATCCCCGGACTATGATGTAAGAAGTGGTATAAAATAAAACCAAGATGAAAACTGCTAAAGATGAACAACATTGAATTGAAAAATCAATAATCAATACCTGATAGGTTTCTGAACCCTTACTTGGATTCTTGTGGTTTGTTTGCATCTTAAATCAAATCCAAAAAATCACTTATATTTTTCATTCCAATTCATGTTCAAATGTCGGTAGGATTGGTTTTAACTCTATCTGCTACCTCATGCATATCTCACGATTATGTTTATAGAGCTGTTGTGTATATTACTAGATTCTTGATTGATTCATGCAGGTCAATTCCTGTAAACTGATTTGTGGTGAAATCTGTTACTAAATGATCAGAATCAGAACATGGAATACACCATTTTTATGCATGAAAAAATATGTATGAGGAAAAATGTTTCCGTGATCCCTAACACTAGGAAATTTGAACATACGCGAGGAAATCATAAAGGGCAAGTGACAACTCATAAAGCCGAAAGAGATGCTGTGGTAATGGTAGGTGGTGTTGGAGTATAAAACTCATCATCTGTCCAATTTGTCTCTCCCCAGTGCCGCAACATGCTTTTCCAGTTGCACAAATTATCTATACATTTCTTCAAGCGTCTATCTTTAACTTTTATTCGCCAATGCCCGTCTGTGTAGTTTGCTATTTCAGCCTGCCTACGATCCCACTCCAACTGTGCCTTCTGCTTTGATTTCAGGAGACAAAACTGCTGCAAAAGCTCAGGCATTGCCTCATGCACCTTCCACCACTTTGCATGTGCAACATCACTTGCAAATTCGTGAAAGATATCAGCATTCCAGTTGCAATCATAGTCCCGGAAGCATAACCATGGCTTCACACCTAGATAGTGCAGGACGTACAAAATTGGAGGCTCTGCGCCAAACAACAAAGTTTTCATTTGTTTCTTCTCTTCCTCATCGCCAATCCAAAAATGCTTCAAGAAGTTCATGTGTCTTGGTATCCTGTGCCACCATGTAAATATTTCATTCAAATATCCTTGGTCCCCTCCATTGTAGGACTCAATCTCGTTTATGTGATTCATCAGGAGCTGGAACGTGCAATTTGATGGCTCAACCACCATGACACCGGAGTTGAAGAGAGTGGCATTGTTTCCAGTGGCGGTGATTTCTGGCATTCCGAATAGGAAATCTATATTTCTTAGTATGAGCAAATCTGCATCAATGAATATTATCTTGTCATAATCTGTTAACTGCCATAGCCTGAACTTGCTGTAGTTCCACTCATTGTAAGCATCTTTTTCAGCTTTGGGGTTTCTGATCCTTTGTATTGTTCTAACTTTCCATCCTGCAGCTTCCAAACCACTTCTGTGATAGCCACTGATCGTCTCATCAACAAGTATTACAAAGTCTCGAGTTGATCCAGACATGCGGATGCTTTGTGCAGCAGCTATAGCCCCACAAACGTAAACATGAGCTGAGTGAAGAATTGTTGCATAGGCTTCTCTAGGAGCATTCCCATTGTAAGCCAACTCTGGTTCCAATTAATTAAATTCCTTCAGTATCATGCAATAGTGGTAGTAGTAGTACATGCAATAGTACTAGTAGATGCAATAATCACATTGCTAAGATGTCATTTTAACTTCATGATTATGGATGAGAATGTAGTATGATAAGCATGGAAGAAAAGGGTCACTTTCTTTGTTCCTCAAGTGTCCATTTCTGTTTGTTGTCTTTGGACCAGTTTTTATAACCTTGTTGGTGAAACATAGATAGTTACAAGAATTAACTAGTATATTATTTTGTCTCAAGAATCTTAAGGGACAGAAAGAGAGTATATCTTACCTTTGCCTCTCATTGGAAGTGCAAGTTCACAAGACCCTACTGGAAGCTGGACTTTTTCTCTCAAGACACTCAAGTTTGGTTTGTATAACCACACATTCCCTTGGCGTCCAACCAGTTCTTTACATGTAAACAGATTTGGTATTGGAAAGCAGTTGGTAATGAAGAGCACATAAACAGGGTAGTTGCCTTTGAAAGAGGTTGCAAGGGCAGCAGCTGCAAGCTGAAGATGCAAACGAGCAACATCTCTGGACCAATTCCCTCCATTCCTACAAGGAAGCTTCACGGCAATGAGGTTAAGTCTTATGCCAGGGGACCTAAGAGTAGGCAGAGAAGGACAAACAGGAACTTCAGTTTCCTCTTCCTCATCAATCCATTCAGGGTACAAGGATTCCCATGTCACATTTCTTGCAGCATACTCCAGAGGCAGAACAACATGTGTTGTATCAGGAATAAGATGCTCCCAATGGACTAGTTCAGTCTTGTTGAAATTTACAAGCCCAATTCCTTGAAGTTCGTCTTCCCCCCTCAGCTTATCCGTAATTTTCACTATGTCATCCCACTCAATGTCTACATTCGATATGTAACGAGGATCTGCGCCACCCCATATCCACCTGTTCGCAAAGTTACGAGACAACACTAAAATTTTACTTCCTTCGTCTATATCAAACTAATGACGGAGATTTGGTTCTTTTCTTCTTACAAAGAAAATGTTTGTTTCACATTTTCAAAGATATTTACGTGTTGCATTGGAAGTGTAGAGTAATACAGTTACTTACCGAGAGCCTGAGCTTGATAAATGGTTGGTATTATAAACCTCTGGAGAATACAGTAGTGTTACAAAAGTGCCACATACAGTTATCAATAGGATGAGTTTTAAGAAAGACAACTTGCATCTTGAGCTCCTATCTTGGACTGATAAATGGAAAGGCTTCTCTGCATCTTTTGCTTTGCTTCTTGGCAATCTTCGTTTGTATAAATCTTCACTGCACCAACTCATCATTCACCACAAATTCATCAGATAAATAACAAAATCAAACAACTGCAGCGGTTTTATATACTGCTCAGTATCAGCCTCAACTCTAATCTTAGATTTTCAAGACAGCTTTGTAATGAAATGTTTTTTGTGTTATCTTTCTCCATGCAAATTATTTGATTTGGTGTTTACATCAGAATAAAATTACATTCCAGTTTTTTCATGAAAAACATGTGCCTAGAGGGTTTTGGCATCTACTGCTGCAAAAATGAAACAATGTCATATAATGAGGTAACATTAAAACCACTTAAAAAAGAGACATCAGGAATCACCACAATTAATTTAATCACTCATTTAATGTCTATAATTAAATAAAGAAATAAGATGAATGAAATCTAACATAAAAGAATTGACGAGTCTCACACAGTAATCATTCTGTTCCAAATTTTATGTAAGTTGGTCATCATCATTCATCATTCTTAAACTCTAAGCAAGCATGACTGATTCGTTTTCGGGCCTACTCCAGATATATATGATTTATTAAAGAACTCAAAAAGGCATTGTCAGATTGAAACATCTGGTATATACCTTCTGAATTATTTTCACACCAGAAAATGCAGAAAACATATATAAAAGGTTACAAGCTTTGTGGACTTCTCCCTTACATTTAAACATAGGTGTATAAAGCAGTTAGCATACTAAACAATTACTCCCTCTACACTTAAGTTTATAAAGAAACTTACCATTTAGGATGAATTTAAATATAACTAATTTTATTTTATTCAATAAAATTATTTCCAAAACACCCTTTTTGTGATTCTATTTTTAATGACACCTGTTTATTCATAATAACAAGGTTTAATGACGAATATTTTTAAAAAGTTATTAATGAAATTAAATAATGTTATTGACCTTTTTAAGTGGCATAAAATTAGTTATTTTTATACTTAACTTCAGGAAACATTATTCTTAATGCTAAGTTAAAATTACATGTCCCCATAATTTTGAAATATGCAAAACCCTCCAAGTTCAGGGTATAAAACTGATTAGTTATTCCACTTTTATTTTGTGAGCTATATTATTGTATATAAAGAATTTGACTTGATTCACGTGCAACAGAGTTAAACTAACCAAAATGAAATCGTAGAGTGTCCAACAAGGTTGTATATAAAATTCTTTCCTTTGTTTCATAAACACTAATAAACCTAAATATTTTTGTAAATTGTGACAACCACTGAACGGTGCTAATCAGACCAGTTGTTTATGCTGTTTTATATATGTAGTTGGTGAATATTGGGAATATTGCTCCTAAGTGATTCACTGTTGATACATACATTTGCACGAAAGGATGAAATAATGGAGAGGGAAGAAAGATAACGATGGAAGTGGTTGCTTGGTCAGCTTCCTTACACAGTAAATAAGAAATATTTTGAGATAAAATGTCATTGTCATTTCCAGAAGACATGAAAAATGTTAACTATACGCAGGTTCTTCCACTTGTTTGAAAAGAACTTGACAACATTACAAATACTTTAACTAGGTGCATGCATGCAATTGAGCTTATAGACGTAGTTCTTTCAATCATGAATCTGTACCAGTTCTCTCAAATCATGAATATATGAACATGACACAAAAGTAAACACTGCTGGTTTTAGAAAATATACAATATTACTATAAAATTAACACGGATTAAGTTTATCTAAAAGCACGCATAGTTTTACGATTCCTAACCTTGGCAAAAACAAAATAAAAACAGCAAAACAAATCTCACGAGAAAGGAAGAGAAAAGAGTTGGCTTTTTAACCTCAAACAGAACTTCATACAAAAGAGATGGGTCCTAGTTATAAGGTGAAAATGTAACCTTAATGCCTGATAAATAGAGCAAATAAATCACCCTTTTAACATATATATCAGTCGCAATCATAACAAGTTCAGAAATGAGTTTTAGACATCTAAATAATGTTACTTAACACGCTGCCAGAGAAATAAAAAAAAAAAAAAAAAAAAAAAAAAAAAAAAAAATAAAATAAAAAAAAAAAAAAAAAAAAAAGGAAAGTAAAGTACAATAAGTAATATTGATATAACAGAAAAAAAAAATAGAAAATGATTTGAAAATGTAGAATGTCAAAGAATAAATGCTCTAACAAGTTTTAGAGAATATAATTTTCATATATAGTTGATATAAAAACATTACAATGTCGTAATATAAAATATTTATTATAAAAACAATATTTTTATTATGTGAAATTTATGATTATTAATATTACTCTTAGATTCTCGTATAGCTTTTTAACCAAGAGTCTTATTATATTATATTTTTGTCATATGAAAAAAAATCGTCTAATTAATAATGGAAACAACACACAATCACTATTCTAAATGAGATTAGTCTCTGGTTTGAAAAATACTTGTGCTACAAAAACAAAAGATCATGAAAAGATAGTGAGTATGATGATGATGATGATAATCTGTCCCAAGCAAGGAACATGATTATTTGGAGTGAGTTTTGAAGCTAGTGGGGAATATTTTATGTTAAAAAAACACTTTTGATCAAGAGAAGAGAAAGGGCAAGAAGAAACTAACTCACATGGATGCAGGTAAACGGTGTCGAGCTTCAACAGAATGAGGAGAAGCACCCATTGTTCCTCTCATATAAACTATTCACCTACAGAGGCATGCAACCATCTGATTATTCTCACCTGCACAAACCAATATACTGCTAATGAACAAAACAAACGGTCCAATCAACTAACAAAATTCGTGGTGTTTATTTTAACATCTTGAAGTTGCATATATCTGGTGATATGCATATTTATCTGAATTGGTTCTGAATGAACATAGATGAAAGAAGTACAAAAAAGAAGGTGATAGAATCATAGAAGGGAAAAGACAAGGATTGCATGGTACATGGTAAATTTACTACAGAAGGAAAAAACAAAAAAACACAACAATAAGAGAGTTATATACCAATGTTAACGTAGAGGAACTGAGAAGACAAACAATGTTGTTGTTGTTGTGAAGCAGAAAGAGAGAGAGAGGTTTTGGAGGGTTGTGAAGAAGAGAGAGAAGGGAAGGATGAAGCAGAAAGAGTTGATAGATGGCATTGTTGAGTGGTTGAGTCAATATAGAAGGAGTGAGGCAGAAACTTCATTCAGAATTTTTCCTTCATCTTTCAGTTTCATTCACTTATCTGCTACTCACCAACTCTTCCATCTATCTACTTCTGTTCTTCTATCATTACACCTCATTTCTCACCTTTTTTTTTATTCTCCACTTTCATTGGAGGAGAAAATGCTCCTACCTTATAAATTTTTATAAATAATTTAGATTTATACTTCACACTTCCTTCCTTTACTTTAGTTCACACAAGATATATCAGCCCTAGCTAGTGGTCCAGTACAAAAATACGTTTGCTGAAATCACAAGACTATTATATATTTTTTTGCATGAACAAAGACTAAGATCGTGTTTTGATAAAGTTTTTTTTATAGATATTTATAGGAGAGGAAAAATAAAATATTTTTTTGGTATAAACTAAATTAAATGAATTTGTACAAAATTTAACGCAAAAAATAATATCTAGAGATGGGATTTTCTAATCTAAGCAAATGTCTATTTACACGCCTGGTGACGTGATCAACTATTTTTTTTATAAGCTGTCTACTATTAATTAATTTCTAGTTACACAGAAAAAAAAAAAAAACTATGAATTTTTAGTTGACGAGCCACTGTAATAAAAAGGAGACATGCAATTGTAGCACTTGATTGACAAGTAAAATAGGTAGAAAGTATGCATGGCCTCAATTGAAATGGCTTCTGAGATCTTTTTAAGTGCAAAAGGCAATTAAATTCTCTCAAAATTATTCACACCAACTAATATTTGTTTAATGATAATATTTTGCTATTTCCATAGGGAAAGAGAGAGAGAGTACATTTATTATTGGATTAATCTTTTGAATTATCAAACCTTGTATTATTAATTGGTTCATGGTTAAGTTGGAATTGTGTTATTAAAGGCATTTATTTATAAAAAAACCTGAAAACAAAAATGGTCGCTTTAGTGAGAGTTGTTGCTAGTTGATTGATAGGGATGATTAGGTTAATGAAAACAACTGTTCATTGGATTTAGAGTAAAGGTGACCACATGTCCCAATCCCATCTCAAATAGGAAAACCTAATATTCCTACTTTCTACCAATACTGGGAAATGCCTTTAACCCTGGAAGATTTACTTTTATGTCCTTCTTGCCTTTCATAATCATACTTTAGTTTTGACCCTCATATTCATTCCTTCTCCGTGGTTAGGGTTTGCATCCCTCCATAATTTTATGTTTTCTTAAAAATACCGTAATTAATGGCATATCCATAGTAGGTAAACGCTCTTATCGTTGTTAAATTTCCCTTAATGTTTCATACTAATGAACTTCATCTGCATTTGAAGAAATGGGGTGGCAACATCAAACACCTAATCGGCTGCCACGACAACAACACATTACACGAGTTTTTTATTCTCCTTATTATTATTATCATTATTTTCTCTTTCCATTCTTATGACGCAATTATAATTGAATTATCCCTTCAGATTGTTGACATTCGTTTAGGTGTCCTTTCATGCACTATTTCACCAAACCCATGGTTTTGGCACCACCAAAATTCGTCAAAAGGGCAATGAAAAGGTTAATTAACTGAAAAGACTTCTTATTAATAATATAAAGGAAGATTGCACCAGTTGACCTCCCTGCCTCAAGGATTGTTTTACTTGTAGGGGTCTTAGTCTTTGCACTTAACACACACAGTTTATGTAATAAATTATGATTTTATTTCACCATCTTATCTGTCCACTTTTAATTATTACACCCAAAAAAACTATAATTTAAATTACATATTATTGCCAGAGTTTGCTTAACCTCCAAATTTGAAACTACTACTGATATAGATTATTATAAAACTTGTTTCTTGTAAAAGAAATGACGGAAGAGAATATAGTGATAATTGACAAGAACATTCATTTTACATTTACTCTTTCTTTTCTATTAACAACACACTGATAACATTTCAATCTCTTTCTTCTCCACTCCAATTTCCCAGCCCTTTTAAGAGTTAGGAAAAAGAATAATTTTTTATGGGTAAAGAGTATTGTGAAGACTTGCATTAAAAAAGGGTTAGTTGGTGATTCAGTGTTGTAAATAATTAGTAAAAAAGGGGAAACAGTTGAAAGAATATGCAGAGCTATAACCGAAAAGGCTTGTATCTTAATGGTTGGGGAAGAGTTGCTATAGTAAGAAGGAAGCCTTGCACCCATCCATGCATTACAGTTAGGATAAATAATATAAATGTATGTATAAAGGCATTGACGGATATAAAATTCTTTAGAATCCACACTGAGACGGTATGAGATAAGGAAAATGGAGACGTGAGGCAGTATGTATACTGTATTGCAAGCAAAGCAATAAAGCTTATTTCTTGCACGCTTGTGGATCATGACAAGACCAAGCACATTTTGTGCATCCTAGTTCTATCCATTTCCTTTCCGTTGTTCTGAAGTGTTGACATTTTCACAAGGGACCACTTTAAAAACTTTGTCCTCTTCATTACCTGCACATTAGAAAGAATTGAAGTTTGTATTCCACAAGAGACATGATTACGAGTGGGGCTTCCCTGCCAACCTAAAATACTATATGTGCTCTTACAAAGCTTAGGTTTTAGTGTTGTAACGTTACAATGTCATAGGGACTTATCTTTACTGATATACGTAATAATATGCCTGATTATGGATTTTATTTTTACATACGCGCGTATTATATGGCCTGAGCACGGTAATAATTGTTCAATCGTTCAAAGGTTATTCCTGTTAGTTTTTTGTCACCATTAGAAAAGCATGATATTATTGGCTTCCAATTCATATCTGAACAGCTTGTCTTGGTGTGATCCTGAGCATGAAAGCTTTCTCTTTTCTATTTGACAAGCGTCGTTCGTAACAGCATCCAGCGATACACATTGCCATGCAGAGCAGTTGGGATTTTATGGAAATTTCATAAGCAAACAGAGCACCACATCACTGCCAAACGTAACAATTCAATTATTCACGTGTACAACACCGGAATGCACTTGCAATGATCCTCTTCGCAAAAAAAGGGGAAAGGGGGTCACGAGGTCGCGTAACAAATTATTGATTTAGGCTCAAGATACCGAAAGAGGGGGGGAATTTTTATCAAGTTCTCAAGGACAAGTTCATTCATTAAACCCTTTTTTTCCCTTGTAAGGTAAAATAAAAATTCATTCTTTCTAGGATTACAATAAAGCTATCAAGTTCCAACTAAAAATATAAGCAAACTCAGGCATCAAACCTCGGAAAGATAAATGTGTTCTGAGGTTTTCCTTTTCTTTTGTCAATTACAGACTCAGTTGAATTATTTTTACATAGCAATGAAAATTTTCCTCTAGTAGGAAGAGAATAGTTTCTTTTTCAAACCATGTGAAGACAGATTAAATAAGCAAGACCAAAATTCAGATATGGTGGGAAAAACACAAGTATCCACATTACTTTCGATAGAATCACAAATCAGATCCAGATTTTTCTTCTTTAGGGGAAGCAAATTGCCTGCTGAGACGAGAACGTGTCCAGGGATCTAGGGGTGCTCTCTGTGGCGGCTGAGGAGTTGGTGGCTTCGCCTGCCTAAGCTCATTTTCTCTGTCAATAAACCTGTTTCAAATCAAAGCATACAATGTTTTGAATATGAACTTTCATTCTCAACCTCCTAATTCTTAAGCAACTTGGAAGATTTGAAGGATAGAACTATGACAGCACCATATGACAGACAGGCAACACCAAGAACAACGAGCAAATAATCACTTCTTCAGTGAAATAAAGCGGGGTTACCCAAATAAACCTAAAATGAGTGTAAAACTAGACAATCAAAACGTAATTAGAAATTTGCTCACTCAATATAGGCCATTGGTGCAGCATCACCCACTCGAATTCGGGTCCGAAGCAATCTGGTATATCCTCCAGCTCTATCCCTGCAAAACATAACTCTGGTCAGTGTTACAACCAACTACCATAAACGACAACTGAGACTACATCAGGTTTATTACTTACTTGTACCGATAAGCCAGTTCTGTAAACAGCTTGTGAAGGACATCATCACCTCGCACAAAACTAGCAGCACGTCTTGCAGCACATTGGGTTCCCTAAAACAATTTATAATATAAACTATAAGCCAAACCCAGAAATCAGGCTAAATAAAAAATCAAATGATTACCCTGACAAAGAGTTTAATATGAAAAAAAAATAAAAATTTGACAACATTTATCTGTTTCTAGGGAACTGTATACTAGCAAGAATATTGACACTAGTAATCAGCAGTGGGGTATATGAGACATGGAAGCAGGCCAAGAATGAACCACAGTTTTATGGCAGAGGAAAAAGGTGGTGATAAACAAAAATTATCGTAGAAAGTAAATAACAAGGTACAATAGTTCATGGGAACATCTAACATGGGAAAGTGGATAATTTCTCCAGTGATGGGCAAAATACTTGCTGACAATAGATACATTAATTATATCATTCAATAGTCAGAATTGATGATCAGTAAACTGTAGTAAAGATCTTATGTAGAAGTTTTTATAACCACAAATAGTTCTCTTCTCTATGAATCCTAATTTAAAACTGTTGTTGGTAATGTATACAGTTTCTCACAATCATGTGAAATATAGTGTAGTTTTGAAAGTGCAGAATGGTCATTCCTCACCTTAATTTATATGAGGCTTGCAAATGAAGAATTCTCAGTTACATGCAGTTGCCAATTCTTAACCATTATAATCTAAGAACCATAATGCAGTGTAAACCATGGAGATAGGAAACGTATTGAAAGAGTCTTTACAAACTTCAGGCTGGAGTTAGTTGTGACAGGAATTTGCAGCCCATTGTTAGATTCCATACATTGTTTCATACTCTTTTCAAGTTTCAAGTAATTATATTTCTCCTTCTATGGATCAAAGTATACCTTTTTACTGGGATAAAAATTGGATACAGGAGGGCTGAAAGTCTTTGCCTAGGATAAGTTTCATTAGTAGAAATAAGCTAGCAATCATCTTAAATAAAAATTCCAAAGTTATAAACACAAATTAACATTTATGTGTTGTTCTCGGACTAGTCATTCAAAACTAATCATCATGAAAAAAGAGGAAAGTATAACGAAGAAAATAGAGGAACACTCATGCATCATTCTGTTGCATTTCAAGCAATTCAAATTACAGTAACAACGCTTGCCACAAAAAAATACGGTGTTCTTCCAAACAGAGTTAAAAGGATCCAGTGATACCGAAGCATGTTATTACTGCCTGAGAAATCGTGAAATGGTATGAATTTGTTTCTGGGTGGAGAAATAGTGAAACAAAGACGAAGATAGCAAAACAGTTACAAAAGCATGAAGAAATTATGCAACACGAGCTCCAGTTCGTTCATTCATTGTTTATCAACAATATTCACAACCATTAGTAAATCCGATAGATATGTAACTAAATAAACAGCTTCAAGTATTTTAGTTTGCAATGATCAATTTTCTGGGTTGAATATATAAATTTCAAATAACTAAATCTAACCTCAAATAGCCCGGAAAATCAGTCTCCACAGTAGGGAAGGTTAAAAATTCCCCACCATAGAACGACCCACATTTCTTTATAGAAGAGAAAACCATATGTCCTGATTGAGCTTAAAAAATTCAGAATATAGAATTGAAGGGGAGAAAACAGGTGCAGAAAAGGAAAATAAATAAATAAATAAATAAACTGAGAGAAAACCTAGCTTGCCCTGAAAATTGAAAAGTCTCTGGGAAAGACTTCTAACAGTTGCCACTAAAAAATATAGAGCTCCAATAAATTTCGAATGTACAGGATACTAAGAACACCAAGTACAAATTGAACAAACAAAAGGTATTCCACGCATCAACCAACCCCTTAATAGATTCATCCCTGTTTTAAAAGTCATGTTTGAACAGAACCCTACCAAAAGCTACAGAAACAGTTAAACTTACAGCGCAAACGAAATTAACCGAACCCGAAATGGATTAGAATTAAAGCGATAAAGAATCGCATACAAACCTCCTTTCCAAGTTGAACCATATTATCCGCGAGTCTTCTGATCTCTTTGGCCTGAACGCAACCAGATTACATGAAATAAAATGTGAGATTGAAGAAAGTGGTAAACGACGTCGCTTGAATCGGTACCTTGGCAACAGTAGTTTCGATACGCTCGTGCTTCACCAACTGGGAAACCATGGTTCTAAAGAAATGGGAAGCCAGCGAGGACTCAGCATCTTTGCAAATCAATAAATCAAAAAACGAATTGAATTGAAAGTTTTAACAAAGAAAGTAATTAACCTGAGCATGGACATTCGGTGAGCGGCGGGTCGACCTAGCTTCCTGAACTTCGTCATTTTGGCAGAAAGACGAAAACCCTAACAATGGTAGGTTGATTGCAGTGCACTCTCCACACAGGGTAGAACCGCCGCAGAGACCAGGGTTCAGCTTCAGAGGCTGCAGACCAAAATTTTGAGTTTTGAAGAGAGAGGAAGTGTCAGTGTACAGCTTTTGTTATTTCAGTGGGTATTTTAGTTTCTACAAAAAATAAAAATCTTTATTTTATGAAATTAAAATTTACAATATATAAAATTATATAAAATTAAAATTTGCAGTGAATAAATATATATTATAATATTATCTTTAAGTACTGATGTTTCTTTAAAAAAATATTAAAATTTAATTTAAAAATAAAGATGAAAATGATACGGTCAAATGTATATGTAATTAAGAAAACATGGCATATTCAACCTACAACACAACCGTGAATATAACTTTTTTTTTTATTGTAGTTTAAATATTGAGTATAACAAAGTTATGAATTTAAATATTGTAAATAATATAGGATTGTAAATACTGTTTATAACGGTAAGTTGTTAAAATAGATATATTAAACTTAATTTAATATTTTACTTCAATTTTGATGTTATTCAAAATAGGAATAACAAAATAATTAAATTACTTTACAATGATATTACAATATGAGTTTGTATACTGGATTTTTTTTCACCCTATTATAACCTCGATATTATATAATAATAGTGAAATATGTCAGTTGTAATAAGTTATTGAAAATATGATATTTATTTATATATTTCAATTAGTTTTTATATCAAATATTTTTAATTGTGTTTCTTTAAAGTATTTTTAATTGTGTTAGTTCATGGTATAAGTTGTAATGTCAAAAATAAAATATTTATATTAACATTTAAGTTATATATTTTAAAGACAAGTTTAATTTAAAAGAGGAAGATTAATTTAATAGAATTATTGTATCAGTACAAGTTTAATAAACTCATTTTTTTTTTACTTTTAAAGATCTGTGTACAAATATTCTCTATTTATTTCAATTGTATTAAAAATATTATATAAAAAATTTATTATATATCCTTTTATTAATTTTGCAGTGAGTTTACTATTTTATTATTAAATAAATACAATACATTGTTACCAATATGTGTAATTAAAAGAATTAGCTTTAAATTTTATGAAAATTACGTAAATTAATTATAAAATATTTATCTGTGATTCATTTACTCCATAACGATGATACGAAACTTTTTTTTCTTATAATTTAAAAATTTAGTATAAGAAATTTAAAATTTTAATATGAAATTATTTATAATTGTAAATAACTTTTCTATTACTAAAATATATATATATATATATATATATATATATATATATATAATGATTATGTCAAAATTGAATATTAAACTTAAATTATTATTCATTATAAATCTATATTATCAATTTTTATGGATATTTTTTATAAATTATTTATAATTGTAATGACTTTTCTATTACTAATAT